>Ga0209001_1000088_pt1 | contig 19892 bp, 15 predicted proteins | sample Rifsed13ft2_FD_184006 | JGI IMG/M metagenome (GOLD analysis project Ga0209001, IMG submission 184006) | Soil microbial communities from Rifle, Colorado, USA - sediment 13ft 2 (SPAdes) (version 2) | ecosystem: Environmental > Terrestrial > Deep subsurface > Rock core/Sediment | place: Rifle...
CCCTCCGCCAGCAGGAAGCCCCCGCCGCGCGTGGTCACTGCAGTCTGTGTGTCCATGACGCCTCCTCCGGGCCGACCCTGTGACTCCGTTGCTCGTGTCCGCGGCCTACGGCCGTTCAAAGACTCCCGCGGCGCCCATCCCGCCGCCGATGCACATCGTCACCACGCCGTAGCGCGCGCCCCGCCGCTGTAGCTCATAGAGCAGGGTGGCGGTCATGCGCGCGCCGGTTGCGCCCAGCGGGTGGCCGATGGCGATGGCGCCGCCGTTGACGTTCAGGCGTTCCTCGTCCAATTCCAGCGCCCGCACCACGGCCAGGGCCTGGGCGGCAAAGGCTTCGTTCAACTCGATCAGGTCGATGTCCTCGAGACGGACCCCGGCCTGGCGCAGCGCCTTGGGGATCGCCTCCACCGGCCCGATGCCCATGATCTCCGGCGGCACTCCGGCGGTGGCGAAGGAGCGGAAGATGCCCAGCGGCCGCAGGCCCAACCGTGCCATCACGTCTTCTGCCATCACCACCACGGCGGCCGCGCCGTCGCTGGTTTGCGAGGAGTTGCCGGCCGTGACGACGCCGTCGCGCGCGAAGACCGGGGGCAGGGATGCGAGTTTCTCCAGCGAGGAGTCGGTGCGCACGCCTTCGTCCGTACCGAAGGTGACTTCGCGCTTGCGCGGGTGGCCGTTCTCCTCCTCCCAACGCGAGACCGTCAGTGGCAGGATTTCGTCGGCGGACCGGCCTTGGGCGATGGCCGCAGCGGCCCGCTGGTGGCTGCGCAGGCTGAAGCGGTCCTGTTCCTCCCGGCTGATGTGGAAGCGCTGAGCCACGATCTCCGCGGTCAACCCCATGGAGATGAAGATCTCCGGCCACTCCGCCGTGAGGCTGGGGTTGGGCGCGTACTTGTTGCCGGTCATGGGGATGAGCGTCATCGACTCCACGCCGCCGGCCACGGCCACGTCCACCTGGCCGGTCATCACCTCGTGCGCGGCCGTGGCGATGGCCTGCAGGCCGGAGGAGCAGAAACGGTTGATGGTCTGACCGGAGGTGGTGACGGGCAGTCCGGCGCGCAGCGCGGCCACGCGCGCGACGTTCAATCCCTGCTCCGCCTCCGGGATGGCGCATCCCAGGACGACGTCCTCCACCATCTCCCCGACCAGGCCGGGGACGCGCCGCACCGCCTCGCGGATCACGGCGGCGGCGAGTTCGTCGGGGCGCGTGTCCTTGAGCGTCCCCCGCGGCGCCTTGCCGATGGCCGTGCGCACGGCCGAGACGATCATCGCCTGTCGCATCGTCGTGACTCCTTTGGTTTCGCGCGGACCTTCCTTCTAAGATGCCCTCAGTTGCGCAACGGCTTCCCGGTCTGCAGGAGGTGCCGCATGCGCTCCTGAGTCTTCTGTTCCCCCAGGAGGCTGAGAAAGGCCTCGCGTTCCAGGTCGAGCAGGTAGTCCTCTGACACCCCGGTGCCTTCGGGTACGTCGCCGCCCGCCATGATGTGGGCCAGTTTCCGGCCCACGACCTCATCATAGGCCGTGATGTGCCCGCCGGTCTTGAGGATGTAGAGCAGCGACTCCAGCGCCGCCCGCCCCCGCTGCCCCACCACGCGGATGCGCGCCGGCAGCGGCGGCCGGTACCCCAGCCGCACCAGTGCCAGGGCGGCGGCCTTCGCGTCCTGGATCAGCCGGTCGGTGTTCACGGAGATGCCGTCGGCCTCGCGCAGGAAACCCAGCCGCTGGGCCTCTAGCGCAGAGCGCGAGACTTTGGCCAGGGCCACCGTTTCGAAGACCCAGCGCAGCAGGGGCAGCGCGTCCGCGGTGACCTCCGGCGGGATGCGCCCCATGGCCCGCTTGACCATCTCCATCGTGCCGCCCCCGGCCGGGATCAGCCCGACGCCGGTCTCCACCAGGCCCATGTAGGTCTCCGCGGCGGCCTGCACCCGCACCGCGGCCAGGCAGATCTCCGCACCCCCGGCCAGCGTCCGGCCGGCGGGGGCCGCCACGATCGGCTTGCGCGCGTACCGCATGCGCTGGTTCACCCGCTGGAACTGCCGGACGACCAGGTCGAGATCCTCCCAGTTCCCCTCCTGCGCTTCCAGCAGGAGGAGCATCAGGTTGGCCCCGGCGGAGAAGTCGCGCGCCTGGTTGCCGATGACCAGCGCGTCGAAGTCTTGTTCCACCCGGTCCAGCGCCGTCTGCAGGATGCGCAGCGTTCCCTCGCCGATGATGTTCAACTTGCCGTGGAATTCCACGCAGGCCACGCCGTCGCCCAGGTCGACGATGGTGGCATCGGGGGTGGAGACGACCGCCTTCCCCGCGCGCTTCTGATCCGCCAGGACGATGACGCCGGGCCGGTCGGGCACGGGGCGGTAGGCCGCGGTGGTGCAGTCGAAGTAGCGCAACCGCGCGTCCTCGCGGCGGTAGAAGGTGCCGCTCCCCTGCTGCAGCACCTGCGTGACCACCGGGGGCAGGGCGACGCCCTCGCGCTCCAGCCGTGCGGCCATCTCCTTCACGCCGAGCGCGTCCCAGGTCTCGAAGGGCCCGTGCTCCCAGGCAAACCCCCAGCGGATGGCCCGGTCCACGTTGACGATGTCGTCGGAGATCTCGGGGATGCGCCGCGCCGCGTAGACCAGGACGTCCCGCACCAGCGTCCAGAGAAACTGCCCGCCCTTGTCCTTCGCGGATGTGGCCGCGCGCAGCCGGGCGTCCGGGTCCTCCAACGTCATCGTCGTTTCGATCCAGGGGAAGGACGCCTTCCGCCGTGGCCGGTAGTCCATCGTGGAAAGATCCAGCGCCTGGATCTCGCCGTCTACGCGGCGGTAGAAGCCGCCGCCCTTCTTCTCCCCGATCCAGCCGCGGCGCACCATCTCTTGCAGCGGCGCCGGCGGGCGGAAGGTCTCGCGCGACTCGTCGTGCGGCAGGTTCTGGTAGGCGTGTTCCGCGACGGCCAGGGCCACGTCCAGGCCGGCCAGATCGAGCAGACGGAAGGTGGCGGTGCGGGGCCGGCCCAGCAGGGGCCCGGTCAGTTCGTCGACCTCCTCCACGCTGAGCCCGAACTCGAGCATGAGCTGGACCGTGCGGAGAAACCCGTACGTGCCCAGGCGGTTGGCGATGAAGTTGGGGGTGTCCTTACAGTGGACGATGCCCTTGCCCAGCAGACGATCGCCCCACGCGGCCACCGCCGCGGTGATGGCGGGATCGGTGTCAGGCGTGGGGATGATCTCCAGGAGCTTCATGTAGCGGGGCGGGTTGAAGAAGTGCGCGCCCAGGAAGAAACGCCGGAATTCCGCTGGCGTCTCCTCGGCGATGCGGCCGACCGGCAGCCCCGAGGTGTTGGTGGTGACGACCGTCCCCGGCCGCCAGAACGGGAGCAGGCGCGCGAGCAGCGCCTGCTTGGTCGGCAGGTCCTCGATGATCGCCTCGATGATCCAGTCGGCTTCCGCGGCGCGGGCCAGATCATTTTCCAAGCTGCCCGGTTCGATCAGGCGGTCGAGATCGGGCAGGAAGAGCGGAGCCGGATCGATCTGGCGCAGGCTTTGATGCGCTTTATGTGCCAGGTCTCCCAGGTCGAGCATCACGGTGGGGATCCCGGTGTTGGCCAGGTGGGCGGCGATCGTCCGCCCCATCACCCCCGCGCCCAGAACCGCGGCGCGGCGCAACCAGACGCGCTGCTGGACCTCCGCGACGGTCATCATAGTAGTTCCAGTCTAGCGCGCCCGCAGGCGGCCATCCAATGATCCATTCGGATCAGTTCTTGGCCTGATCGCTGCAGCGGACCCTACGGCGGCAGCAGCGTGAGGGTCCCTTCCTGCGCTCCGGCGATCGCCGTGCGCTCGTACAGGAGCGGGAGATAGTCGCCCCGTGCCCAGAGCGCGGTCAGGTCGCGGTAGTGCCGGTGGAAGGGCAGCCCGCTCTGACCGGTTGTGTGGACGATGCGGGCGGTGTTCCAGTCCTGCGCATCGATCAGCAGGCGCAGGGAAGGGACGACGATCTGACGGTAGGGCGTCTCCGGGTCGAAGGGTCCGACGTTGACCGTGAAGGTATCACCACCCGTGGCCGGGGCGGGGCCGTTGAAGATCCGGGCGAGGGCGGGCACGCGCCCCAGCGGGTGCTCCAGCGCCAGCGTGTGCACGCGGCCCCACCGCCAGCCGCGGCGATCCGTCCCCAGCCGCCGTTCCAGGTCGCGCACCGTCTGGCGTAACGCCTCTTCGATGGCGCGGTCCCGTCCGTCCCGCCACCAGGGATCGTCCGGCCGCGCGCTGAGCTCGAGCAGGACCAGCGCCGTGGCCGGCGAGTGGCGCAGGTACCGCCGGAACACCTCCGCGCCGAGCGCGTCCTGGAAGACACTCCGCTTCAGCTCGAGCAGCAGGCCCTCGTACAGCAGGGCCGCGCGGCTGTCCGCCGAGACGCGGCCGTCCCAGCGCTTCACCTCGTCGAAGAGCGCCGCCAGGTCGCCGTCACGGAGGCGCACGTCCTGCCAGGCCGCGACGAAGCGCTGCGCCAGCGGCGACGTCTGATCGAGCTGGATCCGCGCCAGATCGTCGAGGTCGACGCGCGGTTGGGCGTCCAGGAGGGAGGTGATGCGCAGGGCGCGCGCGCCGATGTCGTAGCCTGTGCCCAGCAGGTAGGGATAGTCCGGCGGAGCGACGCGGTTGTTGGCCGTGACGATGTAGCCCCGCGGCGGATTGAACACCACGGGCAGCTGATCACCGGGGACGAATCCCCGCCACTCGAACTCCCCGGTCCACCCGGGGACGGGCTCCCGGCCGTCATGCCCCGGGGCCCGGAGGGGAATGCGTCCCGGCATGACATAGCCGATGTTGCCGGCCCGGTCGGCGTAGACGAAGTTCTGCGACGGCGCGGACCAGTCGCGCAGGGCGGCGCGGAACTCCTCCCAGGAGGTCGCCCGGTTCACTCCCAGCACGGCGGCGAAGATACTGTCGGGATCCAGCGCGGTCCAGCGCAGCGCGACGAAGGCGCCGAGGCTCTCGACGACCGGGTTGAGAATCGGGCCGTGGCGGGTGATGCGCACGTCGATCGTCTCCGCGTCCCGCCGCCCTTTGATTTTGATCTCCTCACGCACGATCTGCGCCCGCACCCACTGGCCGCGGAAGAGGTACAAGGTCGGGTCACGCGGATGGAACCGCTCGAGGTACAGGTCCTGCGCGTCCTCCTCCGCATTGGTCAGACCCCAGGCGATGTGCTGGTTGTGACCGATGATGATCCCCGGCACGCCGGGAAAGGCGACCCCGACGACGTCGTACGGGCCGCCGACCAGATGATTGACGTGCCAGATCGACGGCATCTGCGCGTCCAGGTGGGGATCGTTGGCCAGCAATGCTCCACCGCTCTTGGAGCGGCCCGGCGCCACGACCCAGTTATTGCTGCCGACCGCGGGGATTCCGGTGAAGAGAGCGGCGAAGGGAAACCCGGAAGGCAGAACCGGCGCCCGGGCCGACGCGCCACCGGAAACCGGTGCGATCGGTCGGGCGGCACCGCGGGCGGGGCGACCGGCCTGCTCGGTGATCGTCGGCGACCCCGGGAACTGATCCGGCAGCAGGGCGTCCGCGCCCTCCGGGCCGAACCGCACCGCCAGGGCGCTACGCAGCAGTTCGGCGCGCCAGTTGCCGCCCAATACCCAGGCCATGAGTTTGCCGAAGGCCAGGCTGTCCACCGGGCTCCACGGTTCCGGCTGCGCCCCCAGGATGGTGAACTCGAGCGGCAGGCGCGATCGGTGCGTGTCAATGAAGGCGTTGACGCCGTCGCTGTAGGCGCGGGCCGCCTCGACGGTCGCCGCGACGGCGGGATCGGCCGCTCCGGGGCCCGCCGCGGCCCACGCCGCCTCCGCCGCCCGGCGCAGGCCGAGCACGCGCATGAAGCGATCGACTCCCAGCGTCGGTGGGCCGAAGATCTCGGAGAGGCGGCCCGCGGAGGTGCGGCGGAAGAGCTCCATCTGCCAGAGGCGGTCCTGCGCCTGCACGTAGCCCTGGGCGAAGAAGAGGTCGCGCGGATTTTGCGCGTAGATGTGCGGGATGCCCCAGCGGTCGCGGATGACCTCCACCGGCGCGGCCAGCCCGCGGACGCGCAGCGTCCCGCTCGTCTGGGGGAAGGGGCGGCGCACCAGGTAGACCGCTCCGCCGCCCAGCGCCAGCGTGACGATGAACAGGATCAGGAGAAGGACACGGAGAGCCCGGCGAAAGCGCACGAGCACCTCTTCCGTGCCGGCGGGGCGACTTCCTCCGGTTTTTCCTCCCATGGTACAGTGGGGAAGTGGCGCAGGTTTCTGTGGTGCCGCAGGTGCGGGTGCGCGCCGCGCTCGTCTCGGTCGCGGTCAGCCTGGCCCTGCTCGCCCTGAAGTTCGCCGCCTACCTGCTCACCGATTCCGCCGCCATCCTCTCCGATGCCGCCGAGTCGGTGGTCAATGTCCTGGCCGCGAACATCGCCTTCTTCAGTCTGGTGGTCGCCTCGCGGCCGCCGGACGAGGGCCACCGGTACGGGCACGGCAAGGCGGAGTACGTGAGCAGCGCCAGCGAGGGCGCCATGATCGTCCTGGCGGGCGCGGTCGTCATCGGCAACGCGGTGCGCCGCCTGGCGCGGCCGCTGCCGCTGGAGTACCTGCCCGCCGGCGTGGTCCTGGTCGCGCTGGCGGCGGCGGTCAACTATCTTGTCGCGCGCTGGCTGCTGCAGATCTCCCGGCGGCAGGATTCCGCGGCGCTGGAGGCGGACGCGCGTCACCTCTTCGCCGACGTCACCACATCGGTGGCTGTGATCGTCGGCCTGGGGGTGCAGCTTTCCACGGACCTCCTCTGGGTCGACCCGGTAGTGGGGATCCTGGTTGGCGGGCACATCATCCGCATGGGCTGGCAGGTCTACCAGTCCTCTCTCGCCGGGCTGATGGATACACGCCTGCCGGAGGACGAGGAGGCGGAGGTACGCCACATCCTGGCCGACCACGCCGACGAGATTGTGGAGTATCATGCGCTGCGCACGCGCAAGGCGGGCCGGGACCGCTTCATGGACCTGCACCTGGTGCTGCACCGGACCATGCCCGTGGGGCAGGCCCACACGCTCTGCGACGACCTGGAGGCGCACATCCAGGCGGCCCTGCCGCACACGGACATCACCATCCACGTAGAGCCCTGCCCGGTCTCCTGCGCCCGCTGCGCCGGCCTGCCCGCCCGCACTTGACGCCGGCTCCTCCCGGCGGTAGATTTAGCCAAGGCTAAATTTCGAAGGCAATCCATCTCGCATGCCCGACGAGGCGATCCGCTGATGCAGCCGCGTCCTGTTTCACGGCGAGGATTTCTGGCGGCGGCCGCCGGCCTGCTGGGCGGGGCCGGCCTCCTGCCGCTGGTGACCAAGGTCTCATCGGCCGCCGGGGCCACAGCCACGCCCGGCCAGCCGCACACCGCGCCGGCGGGGCCGCCGGGGTATCCGCCTGCGGCGCCACCGCCGCTCGGTCACGGCGGCAACACCACGGTGGGCGAGATCGATGTGAAGCGGATGGGGTACGATCCGGTCGCTTTCCTCACGTCGTTCGAACGGGGCAGGACCAGCCGCCTGGCGAACGGGCGGGTCTTGCGAGAATTCCAGGTGGTCGCGTTCGATAAGGAAATCGAGATCGCGCCGGGTCTTTTCTTCCCGGCGTGGACCTTCAACGGTACGGTTCCCGGCTCGACCCTCCGCTGCCAGGCTGGCGAGCGCGTCAGGGTGAAGTTCATCAACGCGGGCAGCCATCCCCACACTATGCACTTCCACGGAGTCCACACGGCCGAGATGGACGGAGTACCCGGCGTTGGGCCGGGGGAGATCCTCCCGGGAAAGAGCTTCGTCTACGAGTTTGACGCGGAACCCTTCGGTCTTCACCAGTACCACTGCCACACGCTGCCCCTGAAGCGCCACATCCACAAGGGTCTCTACGGGGCGTTCATCATCGACCCGCCGCAGGGGCGCCCGCGGGCGCGGGAACTGGTTATGGTGATGAACGCCTTCGATACGAACTTCGACGGCGAGAACGAGGTCTACGCCGTGAACAGCGTGGCCTTCCATTACATGCGGCACCCCATCAAGGTGCGGCGCCACGAACTGGTGCGCATCTACCTGGTGAACATGACGGAGTTCGATCCCATCAACTCCATCCACATCCACGGCAACTTCTTCCACGTCTACCGCACAGGGACGCGCCTGCAGACGAGCGAGTTCACCGACACGATCATGCTCTGCCAGGCAGAGCGGGCGATCCTGGAGGTGCGCTTCCCCTACAACGGCCGGTACATGTTCCACGCCCACCAGACCGAGTTCACCGAACTGGGCTGGATGGGCTTCTTCGAGGTGACGGACGATGGTATCTGAGCGGACGTCGGTGGTGGCGGCGGGACGGGCGGCGGCGTCCTCGCGGACGCGCCTGTGGCTCTACGGCCTGCTGCCTCTGCTGCTGCTCGCCCTCTTCGTCGTTTTCTTCCTGCGCTTCGGCCCGCTGGGCGTGTTCCGCGCCGCCTTCCCGCCGGTAGAGGAACTGACCATCACGCGCGTGGCGCTGCGGCCGGGGCACTTTGACGTCTACGTCACTAACGGCGGCCCCTCGCCCGTGACGATCGCGCAGGTTCTGGTCGACGACGCCTACTGGAACTTCACCATCCATCCCGCCCCGACCATCCCGCGGCTGGGGCGGGCGACCATCACCATCCCCTATCCCTGGGTGGAGGGGGAGACCCACGGGATCACCCTACTGTCCAGCAGCGGGATTACTTTCGTGCACACCGTGGAGGTGGCCGCGGAGAGCCCACAGCCGACGGCGCAATTCCTGCTGACCTTCACGCTGCTCGGCGTCTACGTCGGCATCATTCCGGTCTTCCTCGGTGTGCTCTGGTTTCCGTTCCTCCGCCGCCTGGCCCGCCGCTGGGTGCACTTCTTCCTCAGCCTGACGGCCGGGCTGCTGGTCTTCCTCGGCGTCGACGCGCTGGCCGAGGCGCTGGAGTCTGCGGGGCATGTGCCCGCCGCCTTCCAGGGGACGGCGCTGGTGGCCGTCGGGTTCCTCGCCAGCTCTCTGGCGCTCATCGCCGCAGGAAGGCTCGCCCGCGGGCGCGTCAGTTCCTCACGCCTGCTGGTGGCCTATCTGATCGCCATCGGCATCGGCCTGCACAATCTCGGCGAAGGGCTGGCCATCGGCGCCGCCTATAATCTGGGCAAACTCGCCCTGGGAACGTTTCTCGTGATCGGCTTCATGCTGCACAACACGACGGAGGGGCTCGGCATCGTCGCCCCGGTGGCGCGCGAGGGCGCCGCGCTGCGCGACTTGGTCGGGCTGGGACTGGTGGCCGGCGCGCCCACGATCGCCGGCGCGTGGCTGGGGGGCTTCACCTATTCGCCCGTGCTGGCCACGCTGTTTCTGGCGCTCGGCGCGGGAGCCATTTTCCAGGTGGTCTACGAAGTGCTCAAGTTGATGATCGCCGACGCGGCGCAGGAGGTAGCGACGCTGATCAACGTGCTCGGCTTCGCCCTGGGCCTGCTGATCATGTACCTGACCGGGCTGTTCGTCGCCGTCTGACGGGGAGACCGTGATGCCCGTATTGAGCCAGGCCATCCAGGATTACCTCAAGGTCACGTACAAGATCCGCCAGCGCGAGGGCACGGTGAGCACCTCGGTCCTGGCGCAGCAGATGGGCGTGTCGCCGGCGTCGGCGACCAACATGGTGAAGCGGCTGGCCCGCCTGCACCTGGTGACGCACGCCCCCTACCGCACCGTGGAGTTGACCGCCGACGGCGAGAAGGCGGCGCTGGAGATCATCCGGCACCACCGCCTGCTGGAGTTATTCCTCCGCGAGCACCTCGGGCTGTCTCTTGATCAGGTGCACGACGAGGCGGAGGAACTGGAGCACGTCCTCTCCGAGGCCGTCGAATCGCGCATCGCCGCGATGTTAGGTGATCCCACCGCCGACCCGCACGGCGACCCCATCCCCACCAAGGCCGGCGCGTTGGCGGAGCCGGAGCACCCGCGGCTGGTGGACCTGCGTCCCGGCGTCGGCGGACGTATCGCCCGCGTGAGTGACGAGGATCCGCACCTGCTGCGGCGCCTGGCGGTGCTGGGTCTCGTCCCCGGCGTGGGGGTACGGATTCTGCAACGCGAGCGTCACGGCGCGCTCGCCCTGCTCACCGCCGGCCGGCGGCGCCGCATCAGCGCCGCGCTCGCCCGCGCGGTGTTCGTTGCGCCCGTGCCCGATTGAGCCTCGCCCCGCGGCCCCGGCAGACGCGTCCGCGCCCGCCGATTTTGGGTACAACATCGGCTAAGAGGGTTTGACAGCACGGGGGCGCGTGCGTATACTCCGCGGCAAGAGTTCCTTGCCGGGGAACTTCGCCGCACCCTGCCAACGTTGCCTGAGATGGAGCAGCATGGACACGACGGCAAGGGACTCTGAACGCGACGCCATACCGCGGTCTGCGGAACGACGGAGGGCGCAGCGGAGCGCCCGGGGATAATCTGCCTGGCGGCCCAGCGGAATCCGGCTGGGCTGCTGTGTTTTCTCCGGTGCCCCGCCAAAGTGAGATGACTATGGCGATGACCACAACGGTCGGGCAGTATCTCAGCGCCGCGGAGACGAACCGCCGCCTGCGCCGCACCACGCACCACTACGTCTCCGACATGATCGATTACTTTGGGCCGGAGCGCGTCTTCGAAGGCGTCTACGGCATGGAGCGGCAGCTCGCCGACATCGTCGCCTACTTCAAAGCCTACTCCATGAGCATGGAGCGCCGGCTGCTCCTGCTGGTGGGGCCGCAGGGTTCCGGCAAGACGATGACCGTGGACCGGCTGAAGCGGCGGTTGGAGGAGTACTCGCACGCCGAGCCCGGCCTGATCATGACCGTGGACGGCTGCCCCTTCCACCAGCACCCCTTCGACCTGGTGCCCGCCGCGGAACTGGAGCGCCGCGGCTTCTACTGGCACGAGGAGGCGGTCCCCTGCCCGATCTGCGACCGCCTGCTCGCCCGCTATGGCTGGGAGGGCGTTCCGGTGCGGCGCGTCTTCATCTCGGCGCGCGACAAGGTGGGCATCGCCAAGCACACACCCACGGACCTGCGCCGCGAAGACATCACCAACTTCGTGGGCAACATCAACTTCGCCCTGCTGAAGGAGCGGGGTTCGACCTACGACCCCGACGCCTACGACTTCGAGGGCAAGATCATCTGGGCGAACCGCGGCATCCTGGACTGGACCGAGGTCTTCAAGAGCCGCCGGCAACTCTTGAGCCTCCTGCTGGAGCTGATCCAATCCAAGCGCATCGACCTGGCCAACTTCCCCTCCGTGCACGTCGACGAAGTAGTCATCGGGCACAGCAACTACCCGGAGTACAATGTTTTTCTGGCGGAAGACATCATGGAGCCGCTGCGCGGGCGGATCCACAAGATCGACTTCCCCTACAACGTGGACCTGGAGGGAGAGAAGCGCATCTACGCCACGCTGATCGAGCGGGCCAACCGGGTGCGCAGCGAGGAGAAACACGTCCCCGACGACGCCCTGGCCCTGGCGGCGCGCTACGCCCTGAAGACGCGCGAGGAGTCGGAGGGGCAGCGGGGCTTGAGCCCCCGCTTCTCCGAGGACGCCTTCTCCCACGCTTACACGCTGGCGGGGACCTGCCTGGACCTGGAGGTCCTGGCCACGGCGATCGAACGCACCTTCCAGCACCAGTCCATCAAGGACCTCAACGTCAAGGAACTGCTGAAGCAGTTCGAGGAGACGAAGATCGAGTTCATCAACTCCAAGATCGACATGATCGTCGAGGAGGTCGTCCCCACCCACTTCTACGACTACGGGCAGAACCTCTACCTGAACTACCTGGACGCGGCGACCAAGCACGTCGGCGGCGAGACCCTCACCGACGCGGACAAGGAGCTGGTGGACGAGGTCGAGGGGATCATGGTGCAGAAGCGGCAGATCAGCCGCCAGGGCCGGTTGGCCTTCGAGAACGTCCTGCTGGAGCGGCGGGACGAGCTGCGCCGGATGTCCTACAAGGACAACGACCACCTCCGTCCCGTGATCAACGAGATCGTCTTCAACAAGATCAAGAACCTGCTGCGTCTCTACGAGAAGAGCGAGGAGCTAGACGTCAAGAGCCAGGAACTGCTGGACGTCCTCTACCGCACCGCCATCGCCGAGCAGGGCTACTGCCCGGTCTGCGCGCGCTCCCTCTATAAGATTATCGGTCGGAGCTTCTAGCATGTCCCTGCGTATCCACCGCGGCCGCATCGCCCAGCACAAACACGATCAGCTGCTGCGGGAGTACCTCAAGCAGAACCTCAACGAGCTGATCCAGCAGAAGGAACTGATCATCGACGGCCGGGTGAAGACGCAGATCACCACGCTGGACCTGCCCACCCTGCGCTACGGCGAGGAGGCGACTGTGCTCGCCCAGGGCCAAGGCGGGGCGGGGCAGGGACAGGGGCGGGGCGCGGGCCGCGACGGCGGCGATGAGGAGGTGCAGGCTCTCGGCGGGCTGCTCGGCGGCGACCACCACGGCCGGGAACTGCGCGTGGAGCTGGACTTCGACGAGTTCGTGCGGCTGGCGCAGGAGGTCCTGATCGACGAGATCCAGTTGCCGCCGCTGCACACGGTTGGCCGCGCGGGTGAGGTGGAAACGGACGAGATGCCCGAACTGGACGATCTGGACCGGATCGGGTTGCGCCCGGACCTCAACCTGGAGGAGACGATGCTGCACTCCCTGCTGCGCAGCGTGCGGGAGCGGGGGGTGCTCGACTATGACGTGGACGTGCGCCAGGACGGGTGGTACTTCGTTGAAGATCCGGTGCAGTACCGGAACCACCGTTCGCTGGAGGTCTACGTGCTGGACATCTCCGGCTCCATGCGCGGCGAGTACCTGGCCCTAGTGCGCAAGACGATCTTCGTGCTCTGGTACTACCTGGAGCGACGCTACCCCACCAACCTGCGGCGCTACATCGTCTTTCAGGACGCGGCCGCGGAGAAGACGCGGGACGACTTCTTCTGCGTGGAGTCCTCCGGCGGGACGCACATCAGCAGCGGGTTTGAGAAGGCGGTGGAACTGCTGGAGGGGGCGACGGAGTACGACAAGTTTCTCTTCCTCTTCAGCGACGGGGAGACCAGTTCCGGGGACTTCGACGTGGCCAAGCGGCGCTACGAGGATGCGCTGTCGCGCTTCGATCTGATCTGCTACGGACACGTCAACCCGGGCAGTCGGGGCATCGGCGGCTTCTCCGAGTACGTGCAGGAGACGGCCCGCAAGTATCCCAACGCCACCTTCGCCAACCTGGTGGACGTGGGCACGATCCGTGCGGCGATGGTGGACTTCCTCACTTTCCTGACGCAGGAGCGCAGCGATGGGCACGCTGGACGCCTACGCACCGATCATTGACCGCATCGAGGCGCTGGCCCGCGCCCGGGGCCTCTCCTTCGAACCGGTCTACTTCCGCGTCACCGACTCCGACGAGCTCGCCGAAGTCGCCAGCATGGGGTTGCCCAACCGCTTCATCCACTGGTACTGGGGCGGTGCCTACAAGGAACTGACGACGCAGCAGAACAAGGAGGTCTTCAGCATCCTGGAACTGGTGCTGAACACCCGCCCCTCCCACGCCTTCCTCCGCGCCAGCAACACCTACCTGCAGAACGTGCTGGTCATCGCCCACGTCGTCGGGCACGTGGACTTCTTTGCCAACAACCACTGGTACCGCAAGTCCAACAAGAACATGCTCAACGAGGCGGAGCTGCACGCCCGCTTGATCCGCCACTACGAGGCGCGATTTGGCAAGGAGCGCATCGAGAAACTGCTGGACGCCCTCCTCACCGTGGCCACGACGGTGAACGCCTTCGAGCGCAGCCCGGAAGCCCGTCGCCGCCGGCTGATCTACTTTCTGGAGGAGAAGGCCCCGCTGGAAGATTTCGAGCGCCACCTCCTGCAGGCGGTACGGGAAGAGGCGGAGTACTTCGACCTGATCCAACGCACGCACATCATCAACGAAGGGTGGGCCACCTTCGTGGAGGCCGACCTCCTGCGGGAGATCCTCGACCCCCGGGAATGGATCTCCATCTCCGTACAGTTATCCAGCCGTCCCGCCCCCTACACCATCGGCTACAGCCTCTTCAAGGCGATCAAGGACGGCCGCGGGTTCGACGCCGCCCTGGAGGTGCGCACATATTACGAGGACGTGATGCTCATCCAGGAGGCGCTCAGCGAGGATATGATCCGCCGGCTGGACATCTTCGTCTACGACCCCAAGGAGAAGAAGAAGTCCTACGACGTGCAGCGCGTGCGGGACATGCTCATCGAGCAGAAGCAGTTCAAGGGTCAGCCCCACGTGGAGGTCGAGTTGGGGGGGAACCACCGCGATCTGACCCTCGTGCACAAGGACGAGGAGCGGAAACTGGAGCCGAAGCGCATCTCCCTCTTCCTCAAAGCCGTGCACTCGCTGTGGCGCAACCCGGTGCGCCTGCGCGCCAACGGTAAGGTCTACACCTACGACCGGCGGGGATTCTCCTCGACCTGACGCGCTAGGAACCGTCCCGGACACTCCGGAATAGACTTCGCGTGGACTTCATCGGCAAGGTGGCCATCGTGACGGGCGCAGCGCAGGGGATCGGCCGGGCCATCGCCGGGGCGCTGGCCCGGGAAGGGTGCGCCGTGGCCGTCCACTACCGGGAATCCGCCGCCCAGGCGGAGGCGGTGGCGGCGGGGCTGCGCGCCGGGGGCCGGCGGGCGCTGGCGGTGCGGGCCGACGTGACGGACGGGGTACAGGTGGAGGCGATGGTGCGCCGCGCGGAGGAGGCTCTGGGGGGAGTGGACGTCCTGGTGCACAACGCCGGGATCGTGCAGCGCGCCGGCTTCGCCGACCTGACCGAGGCGGACTGGCGGCGGATGCTGGAGGTGAACCTGCTCGGTGCCGTGCTCTGCGCCCGGGCGGCGGTGCCCGCGCTGCGGCGCCGCGGCGGCGGGGTGATCGTGAACATCGCCTCGATGCGGGGGCTGATCGACCGGGGCGCGCCGCACTACGCGGTGGCGAAGGCGGGCCTGATCATGCTCACGCGGTCCCTGGCGGTCGACCTCGCGCCGGCCATCCGGGTGAACGCGGTCGCCCCCGGGTACGTGGAGACGCGCACGCAGGCGCACCTGACCGTGGCGCAGCGGGAGAGCCTGATGGATGCGATTCCCGTCGGCCGGTTTGCCGAACCGGAGGAGGTCGCCGCGGCGGTGCTCTTCCTCGCCTCGCCGCGCGCGTCCTACATTACCGGCCAGACGCTGCAGCTCGACGGCGGGGTGGCGATGCTCTGAAGCGAAACGGGATCAGTGCGTGGTGTGGAAGTCCGAGGGCTTGACCCGTTCCAGGAACTTCTTCCACTCCTCCATCTCCGTGTCGTCGAAGGGCTTCTTCAGCTGGATCGCCTGCGCGGCGACCTTCTCCTCCACGTAGATGGGGGCCTCCATGCGCAGCGCCAGGGCGATGGCGTCGCTGGGGCGGGAGTCGATGACGTGGGCGCTGCCGTTCCGGGCCAGGTGGATCTCGGCGAAGTAGGTGTTGTCGCGGACGTCGGTGACGACGATGCGCGCGACGCTGACCTGCAGTTCGTTGAGCAGGGTGCGGAAGAGGTCGTGCGTCATCGGGCGCGGGGGCCGCACCCCCTGCAGTTCCATGGCGATGGCCGTGGCCTCGGACTGGCCGATCCAGATGGGCAGGGCCATCGTCTCCGGCTGATCCACCAGGAGGACTACGGGGTTCATCTGCTGGTCCAGGGCGACCCCTCTGACCTTCATCAACAGCACAACAGGTTCCCCCTCTGCGGTGCCCGCCGTCTTGGCAGGTATTATACCATGTGCCCTATCGGGCCTCCGTAAAGGCGTGGTCACGGACAGGTAGCGCCGCGCACCCGCCGAACTGTGAGAGGGCACGCCCGCACCGAGGGCAGTGGAAGGAGGCGGAGATGAGCTACATCCTGCTCGGCATTGTCGTCCTGCTCGTCCTGTACGTTGTGTACTTCTACAACAGCCTTATCGTGCTGCGCAACCGTATCGACAACGCCTGGTCCCAGATCGACGTGCAGCTGCGGCGGCGCTACGACCTCATCCCCAACCTGGTGGAGACGGTGAAGGGGTACGCCGCGCACGAGCGTGAGGTCTTCGAGCGCGTCACGGAGGCGCGCTCCCGCGCCATCGCCGCGGGGTCGGTGGGAGAGCAGTCGCAGGCGGAGAACATGCTCACCCAGGCGCTGCGCAGCCTCTTCGCCGTCGCCGAGAACTACCCGCAACTGCGCGCCACGGAGAACTTCCAGCAGCTGCAGGAAGAACTCTCCGGAACGGAGAGCAAGATTGCCTTCGCCCGGCAGTTCTACAACGACACCGTCCTGCGCTACGAGAACCTGCGGCAGTCCTTCCCGACGAACCTCATGGCCGGCACGTTCGGCTTCCGCGGGCGCGAGTACTTCGAGATGGAGGAGGCGGCACGGCAGCCGGTCAAGGTGCAGTTCTAAGCGCGACGGATGTACGAGCAGATCGAGCGCAATGTCTGGACCTCGCGGCTGTTGCTCGGCCTGTTCGTGCTGCTCATTGTCGGGCTGGGGTACGTCCTCGGCCGCCTCTACGACCTCGGCTATCTCGGTCTGGTCGCGGCGGCGGTGATCGCCACCGCCGGCGCCTGGGCGTCCTACTACTACAGTGACCGCATCGTGCTGGCGATCAGCCAGGCGCGGGAGGTCACGCCCGAGGAGCACCCCTTCCTGCACAACACCGTGGAGGGGCTGGCCATCGCCGCGGGGCTGCCCAAGCCGCGCCTCTATCTGATCCAGGACTCCGCCCCCAACGCTTTCGCCACCGGGCGCGATCCGGAGCATGCCGTGATCGTCGTCACCTCGGGCCTGCTGGAGAAACTCAGCCGGCTGGAGTTGGAGGGTGTGATCGCCCACGAGATGGCCCACATCCAACATTTTGACATCCGCCTCTCCACGCTGGTGGTCGTGCTGGTGGGGATCGTCGCCCTGGTCAGCGACTGGTTCTGGCGGTTCGGCCGGGTCGGCGGGCGCGGCCGCTCCCGCGACGGCGGCGGCGGCGGCGGGCTCTTCCTGGCGCTGGCGTTCCTGCTGGCGATCTTCGCGCCGATCGCGGCGCAGTTGATCCGCTTCGCCATCTCGCGGCAGCGGGAGTACCTGGCCGATGCCGGCGGGGCGATGCTGACGCGCTACCCCGAAGGGCTGGCCACCGCGCTGGAAAAACTCGACGCGGACAGAGAGCCCCTGGAGGTGGCCAACAAGGCGACCGCCCACCTGTACATCGTCAACCCGCTCAAGGAGTGGGGCGGGACGTTGAACGGGTTGTTCAACACCCACCCGCCGATCGAGGAGCGGGTGCGGCGCCTGCGGGGGTTGGTCACGGGCGGCGTGGCCTAAGCGCCCCGACACCTTTCCCGGGCCGGAGGCGTCTTCACGGCAGGATTTCTGGGCATAGACAAGAATTAGTTGGAGCTTACGAACGCGCGTGGAGCCGACCGGGTTGGTCCGCTCCGCCCCGAGACGCGCCGTTCCGGCAGACTCCTCATAGCGATCAGAACCGGAGGCGCGGATGCGCGTTCTCGCCTGCACCATCCTGTTCGTCGCTTTCGCCGCCGGCACGGCGTTAGCCGACACGACTCACATCGTCCAGCCCGGGGAGACTCTCTGGGCCATCGCTTCTACCCACGGGATATCCGTGGGCGTCATCGCCCGTGCCAACGGCCTGCGGGACGTCGATCGGCTCCAGCCCGGCCAGCGCCTGGTCATCCCCGCCGGGGGGTCGCGGCCGGATGCACCCGCCGCTCCAGAGCCACGCTACACGACCCACAAGATCAATGCCGGGGACACGTTGTGGGTCCTGGCGCGACGGTTCGGCATGAGCGTGGAGGAACTGGCGGCGCTGAACGGCATCACACCGGAGGCCACCCTGCAACTGGGGCAGGTCTTGAAGGTCAAGGCCGCGCCCGCCCCGCCGCCTTCGGCGAAACGCGCTGTGCCCTCGCGCCAGTACATCCGCGTCCGCGTGCGGCCGGGCGACACGTTGTGGGCGTTGGCGCAACGATACGACATGTCCGTGCCGGAGATTGCCGCCCTCAACGGGATCGGCGTGGACACCACGCTGCAGATCGGCCAGGTGCTGAAAGTCAAGGCGCCGCCCGCGACGGCGCGCGTGCCCTCGGTACGCCCGCCGACCACACCACTGCGCCGCATCTCCGCCCCGCCCTATCGCGGCGCCGCCTGGGCGAACAGCCTGATCGGTCTGGCCCGGCGGTTCATCGGCACCAAGTACCGCTGGGGCGCGACGGGACCGGCGGCGTTTGACTGCTCCGGTTTTCTGCAGTACGTCTATGCCCGGACCGGAGTGTCCCTGCCGCGCACGACGTATTACATGTATCAGGCGGGCCGGCCGGTGCCCGAAGGTGAACTGCTGCCCGGCGACATGGTCTTCTTCACGACGTACCGCCCCGGCCCGTCCCACGCGGGCATCTACCTCGGCGACGACCGGTTCATCCACTCCTCCTCCGGCTACGGCAGCGTCACAATTACCCCGCTGAGCAAGGACTACTACCGCAAGCGCTACCTGGGGGCCCGCCGCTTCTAGCACGCGCCTGATATCCTGACGATGTGACCGACCTCCGTCTCGGCGCCGGGATTCTCGCCGGCCGCCTCTCCGCCGCATTGATCCGCGCCCTCGGCGCCGGCGGCGCCACGACCATGCCCGGGCGGGTCGCCCGCGCGGTCGTCCCCGACCTGCTGGCGCGGCTGGGCCGGCGCCTCACGCGCGGCAGCGTGCTCATCACCGGCACCAACGGGAAGACGACCACCGCGCGGCTGCTCACCGGCATCCTCGGCCGCGCGGGGTGGCGCTCGATCCACAACCGCGCGGGGGCGAACCTCCCGGCGGGCATCGCGGCGGCGCTGCTGGCACACAGCACGCTCGCCGGGCGGGTGCGGGGGGATGGCGGCGTCTTCGAAGTTGATGAGGCCACGCTGCCGCTCGTCGTCGAATCGCTGCGGCCCCGCGTCCTCGTCCTAGGAAACCTTTTCCGCGACCAACTCGACCGCTACGGCGAGATCGACCTAGTGGCCGACCGGTGGCGGGATGCGCTGCGGCGCCTGGGGAAGGACGCGGTGGTTATCTACAACGCCGACGATCCGCTGGTCGCCGATGTAGCCAGAGACTACCCCGGGGCGCGCACCTTTGGCATCGCCGATTCTACGGTCCGCCGCGGGGAGGCATTGGAGCACGCCGCGGATGGGCGGTACTGCTACCGCTGCGGCGTTCCGTATCGGTACGAGGCCGTCTTCCTTGGACATCTGGGGGCGTACCGCTGCGACAGCTGCGGCACCGCCCGGCCGCTGTTGACGGTGGCTGCTGATAACGTGCGGTTGCGCGGCATCACGGGGTCGGTCTTTACGCTGACGACCCCGGTGGGGCGAGCAGATGTCACTACGACGTTACCCGGGCTGTACAATGTGTACAATATCGTCGCGGCAGCAACAGCGGCACTGACACTGGGAACTACTTTGGGACTCGTCCGCACGGTGGTCCGCGACTTCATTCCCGCCTTCGGCCGAGGCGAGCAGATCACCATCGAAGGTCACACCGTGTACATGCTGTTGGCGAAGAACCCTGCCGGATTTAACGAAGTCCTCCGTACTGTTCTTTCGGGCGCGCGTCCGGTCGTCACCGTTATCGCGATCAACGACCTGACCGCAGACGGGCGAGATGTCTCCTGGCTGTGGGACGTGGACTTCGAACTCCTTGCCCGCCGCTGCCGCGCCGCCGTGGTCACGGGGATCCGGGCGCACGACATGCTGCTGCGGCTCAAGTACGCGGGTCTCCCGTCGCAGGCACTGAATCTGGAGCCGGACGAGGAGCGGGCGGTCATCCACGGTGTCGACC
>Ga0209001_1000089_pt1 | contig 19856 bp, 24 predicted proteins | sample Rifsed13ft2_FD_184006 | JGI IMG/M metagenome (GOLD analysis project Ga0209001, IMG submission 184006) | Soil microbial communities from Rifle, Colorado, USA - sediment 13ft 2 (SPAdes) (version 2) | ecosystem: Environmental > Terrestrial > Deep subsurface > Rock core/Sediment | place: Rifle...
GTATTTCCTAGTGCTTAGCTGAAATAATGGATGCATGGTTCAGGTGATTATTCTTAGATAATAACCTATTAAATAATCCTTGAATAACATTTTTGCACATGTCTGATGAAGAGCTAGAACGAATAAAACAAAAAAAGTTATTCGAGATGATTAAAAAACAACAAGAGTTTAATGATCAGAAAGAAATTGGTGTAGTTGATCTTGATTCAGCAAACTTTGAGCAAATGGTATCAAGTGAAACTCCAACCCTAGTGGATTTTTGGGCAGAGTGGTGTGTACCATGTAGGGCTATGCATCCGGTTTTTACTAGAATGGCAAGAAAATTCAAAAAAATTAGATTTGCAAGGTTAAACATCGACCAAAACCAAGAGATTGCAACAAGACTAGGAATTCAATCCATTCCAATTTTTATCATGTTTAAAGATGGAAATCCAATAGACAAGGTAGTTGGTGCAGTTGGGGAGCCAGGAATTAACCTGATTGCACAAAAATATTCTTGATATCTTAATATACAGATAATTATCGATTATAATTAAATGGAAACAGGTACCGTAAAGTGGTTCAACCGAACTAAGGGCTTTGGTTTTATCGAAAGAGAATCTGGCGACGATTTGTTTGTTCACAAATCAGACGTTGCTGATGGAACTCTTAACGAAGGAGACAAAGTCGAGTTTGAGGTAGGTCAAGGACAAAAAGGACCTAATGCTACTAACGTCAAAAAAGCAGATTAGGTAAGAAATATTTTATAATTTAAGAGCACAATTTTTGTTTACTTAAATTAGCCCCATTTTTTTTATTATATTTTAATAAACTAGTGCCAACATAAAAAATGAAAATATCATAAGATTATTATTAAAAGATGATTACGAATTATTATTCTTGACTTCACAAAGAATCACGATAATGATTGACAGTGATGTTGCAAAAAAATTGAGAATTATACAGGCAGATTTGTTGAAAAAATCAAACAAATCCGTTAGTTTCTCAAAGGTTTTGAATGATTGTCTTAAGTACAGTATCGCAAAGAAATGTTGTTAGAAAATTAATAATTTAATGTTAAATTAAAAGGAAATTCCTAGTAACCATAGATAGGATTTGTTACACGGATAATCTCAACTATTTCATTTAGTGTATGAAGTTCTTCAGAGCTTAGTTTATTTTTGAATTTGTTGAGATATTGTTTTGCGTCATCAGGTGGCGGAAGAGTATAGAAAACATCTTCTTCTTGTATTTGTCGTCCAATTGTAATATTTTGTACAGAACACGCAACTTCTTGTCCAGTCTTTGCCGTTTCTACAGTTTTATTCTCATGTTGAAGTTGGTGAATAACACCAATTTTCTTGCCTGTCTTGTTCATAAAAGAAATTTTTTGACGTAACGTTCCTACATCTACTCTAATTCCAAAGACTGCAGGATTACTATTTCTAAAAATATATCCTTTAAGAAATGTAAACCTACTAATCGGTGTAAGTTCAGAAAACATTGAGTTTTCAAGATCTGCGCTGTCATCATCGACCCATTGAGTATATGTGTCAATCAAACTGTAGATAATTTTATCATCAAAAATCTTAACATGATAGTTATCAGATTCGGTTTGCGCTTCAGGGGTTATCTTAACATTAAATGCAAGAATAACTCCTAGATGTCTATTGTTTTCCTTTACAGCCCTTGCCTCCATTATATCACGGCGAGTAACAGGTCCAATATCAGCAAGAGAAATTGGAATGTTTTGCCGTCTCAGCATTTCAGTTAGGGCTTCAAGCGAACCAATTGTATCACATTTTAGAATAATTCCCTTTGTTTCAGTCTTTATAAAAACGGATTTCATCTCAGATTCTATTAATTTTTTTAGATTCTTAGCTTCTTCGTCATCATCAGTGGCATAAACGGTACTACCTGGCAACACACCATCTAAGTCAGGCGAGGCAATTTTTACTCCTGCAGCAGCATATACTTCATTAATTGGTTTGAATTTGTCACGAGGATCTCGCATTTCGTCTAACGGTTTTGGTAATAACATGGCTTTTGGTTTTGTAATAACAACAGAATCCCTTTTTGCAATTATTACGTTGTCTTCTTTTTTCAAATGCCCATCAATTAGTATGATATTTGCAGTTGGTCCCAATCCAACCTCGTCGTTGACCTCAAGAACAATGCCTCGAGTTGATTTTTCTTCCTGCGCTAGTCTTTTCTGTAGAAATTGTTGTGCTAATCCAACTAGAACTGCCAAAAGTTCTGGAATTCCTACTCCGGTTCTGGCGCTTACTGGTACAATTGAAATTTCTTTTTTAAAGTCCTGTACGCGGTAAAATGCTTCAGATTGATAACCAAGAACAGAAAGTGCAGCAACTACATTGTAGATTTTCTCATCAATAGATGTCTGTACAAACGGATCCTGTTCTTTGATAGCCATTGATATGAATGGAGTATCGCTTTTTTTCCATCCAGAGATCATATCTGTTTTGTTTAGAGCAACAACAAAAGGCACTTTACGGCTTTCTAAAATTTTTAGACTCTCAGTAGTTTGAGGTTGAAATCCACGATTAGCATCCACTACTAGAATGGCAATGTCTGCTGCAGAACCACCACGTGCTCTAAGATTAGTAAAAATCTCGTGTCCTGGAGTGTCAATTACAAGCAGGCCTGGTATAGTATGTTCTCCTTTGCTGAGCTTTTCGTACAAAGGTCCAGTCAATTTTTTAATTGTTTCAGTTGGAAGAAAACTTGCACCAATATGCTGAGTAATTCCTCCTGCTTCTCTTCCTTGAACTCCAGTTCCACGAATCTTATCTAAAATAGATGTCTTACCAGAATCTACATGACCTAATACGACCACAATTGGTTGTCTTATACGCAACCCAGCTCACTCGAATACTACCTTCACTTCCTTTTCAAAGCTTTCTGTGGAATCAGATGCATGGACAATGTTGTCAGTTAGTCCAAGTCCGAAATCACCACGGATTGAACCTGGTGCTGCCTCAAAAGACTTTGTAGAACCAATCATGATTCTTGTTGTAGCAATAACATTATTTCCCTCAATGACTGCTACAACTACTCTTCCTGATGTGATAAATGAAACAAGTTCGTTAAAGAATGGTTTTGAGCTATGATCAGAGTAAAATTTTTCCGCCTTCTCCTTTGTAAAAGTGTACATTTTTAATTTAATAATTTTAAATCCTTTTTTCTCAAAGCGAGAAACAACTTCGCCGATTAATCCCCTACTAACAGCATCGGGCTTTATTATGAAAAGTGATTGTTCAGTCAATTTACTTCTTGACTTTTATTCCGCCTTTGACGTATTTTTTAGTCCACTTTAATTTTCTAGGATCACGCTTTAGCTCAAGCATGTTTTTTCTACATTTTGCTGAACAAAACCACAATACTGTTCCATCATTTTTTGCAAGCATTGTACCTGAACCTTTGGCGACAGGTCTATCACAAAAACTGCAAGGCTTTACTAAAAGACTCAATTTCCAAATCACCTAATTTTCTTTGCTTCTCGTTCTGTTTCTCTGAGAATTAAAATATCTGACATTCTTACTGAACCCTTTACGTTTCTTGTAAGAACTCGTCCTTGATCTTTTCCTTCCAAAACTTTTACTCTAACTTGAATAACTTCACCAGCAATTCCTGTCCTACCAACAATTTGAATAATTTCTGCTGGGATTAAGACTTCTTGTGGAACGCTCATTTATCTGACTTGCCACCCTTTACTTTTGCAATTGATTCAATCACTTGATCAACGATGTGTTGGGCGTCACCTGAATCTAAAATGGCTGCAGCAGCTGATGTAACATCTATACCAAGTGCTTTTCCTAGTTCTTGTTTGCTTGGAACAAATGCATAAGCAGCGCCTTGTTCGTCACAAATTATTGGAAGATGTGCAACTACTTCTGGTGGCTCAACGTCTTCAGCAATTACTATAAGTTTGCTAATACCACGCTCAATAGCCTTTGTAGCCTCGTTAGTTCCTTTTCTTACTTTACCACTTTGAGAAGCCACTCTAAGTGCCTCTAAAATAGGATTTACGAGGTCCGGCGGTGTCTCAAATTTTACGTAGTAACCTTTAGCCATTCTCATCAACCACCCGATTCGTTTTAAAAGTGTTATCTGCCCAACATTGATTTTATCTTTTGTACATGCTCTGCAATTAGATTATCAAGCTTTTCCTGGGAGCTAGCCTCTGCATAAACTCTAATGATTGGTTCTGTTCCACTAGGTCTTACCATAATCCAGTTTTGTGTATTAAAAGTGGTTTTAATGCCATCTGTGGTATCAGAATCTGGGTTTTCCTCTTTTAGTTTAGTAATTATCTTTTGTGCATCTTCCTTGGAACATGAAATCTTAGTTTTTGTAGTAAAAGAGGGTGGCAAAAGATCAACCATCTTTGACATGGTGTTGCCAGTTCTTGCAAGTAAGTCAAGTGCCAATGCCAAAGTCATTCCACCATCTCTGACTGGGTTGTGTTTTCCATACATAAATCCCCCATTTTCTTCAAATCCAATGATTGCGTTTATTGGAACCATTTTCCTTGATACTTCAACACTTCCAACCTTTGTTCGAACCACAGTTGCGTTTGAATTATCAGCAATTTTTTCTATACTAGAACCAGAGTTAAGACAAGTGACAACAGTAGATTTGGGATTTTTTTCTAAAATGTACTTTGAAAACAAAAGAGCTGACTTGTCACCAGTTAAGATTATCCCATTATTGTCACAAAAAAGACTTCGATCACCATCACCATCAAATGCGATCCCAAAATCAGATCCAGTTTTTTTTACAGTATCAGAAAGTTCTGAAAGATTTTCAGGCGTAGGCTCTGAACCACGACCTGGAAATGTGCCATCTATTCTTTCATTAATTAAAATAACTTGACATCCCAACTCCTCACAAAGTTTTGGTGCAGTAACTGCCTGTGCTCCGTTTCCTAGATCTAACACTACCTTGAACTTTTTTTTTGCGATCTTAGATGAATCTACTTGAGACTTTATACCATTAAGATATACCTTAATTGCAGAGTCATCCTTTTGTGTAGATCCAAATTTGGATGAATTGCTATTCCATTTCTTACCAAAGTAAATCTCTTCGATTATTATCTCATCTTCTCTTGATATCTCCACCCCATCATCTGCCACAGGCTTGATTCCATTGTATAGTGGAGGATTATGTGATGCAGTAATCATGATTCCACCGGTATACCCAATTTTTTTTGTTGCAAATTCAAGACATGGGGTTGGAACAAGACCAGCATTCTTGCAATCAAGTCCTGCATAGTTTAATGTAGAACAAATAATTTTAGCAATTAAAGGACTAGTATCCCTACCATCGTATCCAACAAGTATTGGACCTTCTTTGAAATATTCTGCAATACACAATGTAATATCATGAATGAATTCTAATGTGAAATCTTGTCCAAAGACTCCACGAATTCCATTTGTTCCAAATAATTTTGCCATACTATCATCTCTCAATAATAGATAAATTTGTGTTTAAAGGCAATGGGGGTGCGGGAGTTGCCAAGCCTGGTCAACGGCGCAGGGCTTAGGACCCTGTCTCTTAGGGGTTCGTGGGTTCGAATCCCACCTCCCGCATCAATTCTAAAAATTATAAGTACCACATTTCAACAACGTTCATGAAAAAGACAATAGTTGGGATTACAGTTGTTGGAAAAGACAGAGAGGGAATAGTTGCTGCATTTACCAACTTTGTGTTTCAAAAGAAAGGAAATGTTGAGAAGGTAAACCAAAACGTCATCAAAGGATTATTTGGAATGTATCTTGAAGTATCATTTATCAAAAAAATTGATATTAAAAAATTTGAAATAGAGCTGCAAAAAGTTGCAAAAAAGCATAAAATGGATGTAAGTACGCATCATGAAATTGACTCAGAAAAAAATATTGCAGTCTTTGTAACAAAGGAATCTCATTGTCTTAAAACATTACTTGATTCTAAAAGTGCAATTACAGGAAAAATTTCTGTCATCGTTGGAACGGAGAAGACTTTATCATTAATGGCAAAAAAAGCGAAGATTCCATTTGTGTTAGTAGATGAGAAAGAGCAGCCAAAGGCTGAATCAAAACTTATTGATGTCTGTAAAAAATATGATGTCGACCTAATTGTTTTGGCGCGTTATATGAAAATTCTAACGCCAAACTTTGTGTGGCGTTATCCAAACAGAATCATTAACATTCATCCCTCACTGCTGCCTGCATTTCCTGGCGCACTGGCATATGCTCAAGCATATGAACGTGGAACCAAGATTGTAGGGGTTACGGCACATTATGTTACAGAGAATTTGGATCAGGGACCAATTATTTTCCAAGATTCCTTTAATGTAAACCCAGAAGACAGCCTTGAATCTATAAGAAAGAAGGGACAAAAACTGGAAGCTGATACTCTTCTTAGAGCCGTTAAAATGCATCTTACAAACAAATTAGAAGTACGTTGGAGAAAGGTTCACACAAAGTGAATTGAATGGTTGTTGTAAAAGATCAACTTGATCCAGACCTAAGAAAAATTATAAAAAAACAAAAAGCCGTAATAATTCCGGTAGGTTCTATTGAGCAACATGGTCCTCACTTACCAGTATCAACAGATTCCGATATTGTCTATGAGGTAGCAAGGCGTGTATCAGAAAAATGCAACTTTTTGTTGTTACCTACTATATCATATGGTGTTTCATTCGAGCATGCACCTTTTTTCAATCTGAGTCTGAAACGACAAACCCTAGAGCAATTGTTAATTGATATCTGTCTTTCCCTTTCAAGCAATGATATAAACTCAATATTCATACTAAATGGACATCATGGAAATCAAAAGGCCGTAGAAAATCTAAGTAAGAAAATCAATAGACTTTCAAAGAAAAAGGTTAGAGTTTTTGTCTTTTCATATTGGCATTTTATGAAACATGAATTTGACCATGCAGGATTTGTTGAAACATCACTAATGCTTGCTATATCTAAAAAAGTCAAAATGAAGCGTGCTCAGGTGGGGTTGATTACAAAGAATTTGTCAAAAAAAGAAAAATCAAGAATAGCAAAACTGGCTTCAAAATCATTTCCATCTGCGACTAGGAATGGCATATGGGGGAACCCAATGAAATCAACTGCAAAAGACGGCAAGAAGTTTCTAGCACAAATTGTACGTAATTTAACAAAAAAGAGTCAAACATGCCTTACAGATAAAAGTCGAAAGTTACACCATTGAAATTTTAATATAATCCCCCAATACCAGATCTAATAAGTGAATTAAATGTCAGTTGACATGGCAGTAAAAGTACTGGATGAGAGTATCAACAAAATCGTATTGATAAAGCTAAAAGGCGGAAAGACGATTCGAGGCAATCTACTCGGTTTTGACCAACACATGAACCTGCTACTCGACCAGTCAGAAGAGATCCCTTCTGAAGGCGATTCAAAGAGTCTTGGAACCATAGTTGTACGAGGAGACAATGTGGTAATGATTTCACCACCACCTTCCTAGGAGTGATTTGATATGGTAAGAGGCACTACTTCAATGGGTAATTTTACTCGAAAGAAGGTTCACATCAGATGTAGAAGATGTGGAAAGAACTCATTTCATAGGCGTCACCACCAATGTGCTAGTTGTGGATTTCCCGACTCGAAACTAAGAAAATACTCTTGGATCAAATGGTACACATAGATACATGAATTTACTATTTTCAAAGTCCAAAGTTATATCAATAGGGGCCAATTCTCACATTAAGAGCCAGTTAAATTCATTGAATATAGAAAGAGATATTCTAACTAAGACTATCTCAAGACTTTACCAACAAGATGTAGATTTATCAAAAATTCAGCGCGACAGGCTACTAATAAGATACCAACACCAGTTAGGCATAGTTTTAGCTAAAATTGAGAAGTTAGAAGCTGCAAGCAAACATCCTGATTTGGGTCCTCTAGGAGATGGGTTGATTACACTAATGGACCAAAAGCTATCACAGCTTGACAAGAGGTTATACGAGCTCACATCAAAAATTAACGTAGCAAACATGCAGATAGAAGAAACAAAACCAAAGATTGAAGAACAGATAAAGAAACCAAAAGAAGAAATCAAAAAGATCGAGGTTACGCCACAAATACAAATAGTAAAGGAGATTCCTCAAGTACTAGTACAACCAAAACCAAGAGCATTTGAAATTACAACTCTAACAGAATTACCATCAAATGTATTAGAATTTCCGTTAATAGAACAAAAACCACGTGAGATACAAATGGAAATAATACAAGAACAGATTGAAAAACCTCAACCAAAAGCAGGTGAAAAAAGTGAGATTCTTCAAACAAGTTTAAGTTCTATTGATTTAGAAAAATCTGAAATAATGAAAGAGATTCCAGGACAGGAAACTCTTCCTGTTGTACCAGAACACAAACCAAAGCCCACAATAAAGTTACCAGATGAAGAAAATATCGAAGACGATGATGAGGATGATCTTGATAGAATTAAAGGGGAGATAATGAAAACTCTCTCCAAACTTGAGCAAGCAGAGGTAGAGTAATTGTCATTTGATGATGCCATTTCGGCATTGTCAACAGATGCATTAAAATTTGTTAAAGATGGATATGTTATTGGTTTAGGTAGTGGTAGGGCAGCAACTGCATTTGTCAAATCACTTGCAATATTATTACGTAAAAAAAATATCAAAGTTCGAGGGGTTCCTACTTCACTACAAATAAAAATAATTGCAGAAGAGGGTGGAATTCACTTAATTGAAGCAGATCAAGTGGAGAAGATTGATGTAGTTTTTGATGGAGCTGACCAGATTGATGAACAGAAAAATCTAATCAAGGGTGGAGGTGGGGCTCTTCTTAGAGAAAATATTCTCATTAACGCAGCAAAAAAAGTCGTTATTATGGCAGATAAATCAAAGTTTGTAAAATATTTTAACAGAACAGTACCTGTTGAAGTTCATCCACTTGCAAGAAATACGGTTGTAAAATCTATTCACACTCTTGGTGGAAAACCAAAAATACGTACAATAGAACGAGGGTATCCTTTCATAACAGAAAACGGTAATGTAATTTTAGATTGTGATTTTGGAGTTATAAAAAATCCAAAATCGCTTGCACAAAAGGTTAAACTTATTCCAGGAGTTATGGAAGTAGGCATATTCACTAGAAAGCCTGACGTGATTTACAAGGCCAAAACAAACGGAAAGTTTGAGATAATAACTTAGTCAAATTATCTGTTATGTTGTTGAATAGAATTTTAAAAGATTTTACACAGTTATATTTAGATAATAATTCTTAAAAATTATTGAAAATCATTTTTCTGCTTTTATTAATTGGATTAGGATTTATTGATTATATTAGTGAAAACACTGCCAATTCAATAGCCTACTTTCCTCCACCGTTAAAACAGATAGCAAGTGGAACAGCACCAGAAAATGTGATATGTGCTGAAGGCCTACAAATTATCCTAAAAAAATCAAGTGGAATACCCGCGTGTGTAAAACCTAGTAGTGTAGCCTCTCTTATTGAACGAGGATGGGGAATTCATGTTTTACCTGATTATATCAAAGATGAAAACAATAATTCAGAGATTTTTGACGATGGTTCATTTAGTATCACTACTGAAAACGTAAACTATTCAGATGACTATGTTGGATTTCTTGCACAACCTGAAGCTTCAGGATCATATCCAGGGATAGTTATGATTCATGAATGGTGGGGTCTTAATGATAACATAAAACAAATGGCCAAACACGTGGCTTCTCATGGTTACATAGTTCTTGCAGTTGATTTGTATGGGAAAGAACCTGCAACTACTGCCGATGAAGCACGACAGTTAATGTTATCATATGATTTGGAAAGAGGGATTGCTAACATGAATGATGCTTCAAATTTCCTTTTAGAAAACTATCAAGTTAATAACCTTGGATCTATTGGGTGGTGCTTTGGTGGAGGCCAGTCATTAAACCTTGCATTAAATAATGATGATTTGAATGCCACCGTAATTTATTACGGACAGTTAACTACAGACGAATCTCAACTTTCATCAATTAATTGGCCAATTTTAGGTATATTTGCAGAGCTTGATCAAGGAATTCCTGTTGGAACTGTCAATGAATTTGAAACTTCTCTTAATAATTTGGGAATAGAAAATGAAATTTACATTTATCCTGAAGTTAATCATGCTTTTGCTAATCCATCTGGCATGAGCTATGCTCCCGAGGAAACAAAGGATGCATGGGAAAAGACAATTATATTCTTAGAAGAACATTTGAAATAATTTTCTAGCAGATTACAATGCTACTAAGGATGTGGGCTTCCTTACAACCATTTTTCCATATCCACGTTTTCCTATAACTTCAAAATTTTCTGCAACAACTGTTCCACGTACAATGGTCTTGACGGGCCAACCTTTGAGGTTCCATCCAGCATACACAATGTAGTCAGAAAATCCTCCAAATAGATCACTTGTGACTTTTTTTTCTTTTTTCAAATCAATCATTGTGATATCTGCATCTGAATCTTTTTCTAGTGAACCCTTATTTGGATACATTCCAAAAATTTTAGCAGCGTTCGTACTTGTAATCTGTGTTAATTTTTCAAGTGAAATCCTGTTCTTATTTACTCCCTCACTCAATAGTATAGGCAAAAGTGTTCCTATTCCAGGAAAACCGGCAAGAGCATCCCAAACATCATTTCCTCCTAGTTTTAGCTTCAGTTGGTTTGCAACATGATCAGTTCCAATTGTATTGATTTGTCCATCATGAATTGCATTCCAAACACTTTCTACATCCTTTGATGTCCTAATTGGTGGCATCACCTTTGCAAGATATCCTTCTTGCTTTTCATAAGATAAAGTCAGATAGTGAGGACATGTTTCTACAAAGATCTTGGTACCATTTTTTTTCTCTTCTAATATCTGATTTAGTGCATCAGCTGAACCAATATGAACAAAGTATAATGTACAACCGCATTCTCTTGCAAATTTAGAAATTGTTTTTATCGATTTGACTTCAGATTGAGTAGATCTACTTTGAGACCATGCCGCAAGACCATCTTCATTTTTTTCCTTGGCAGTTTTGATACCACAGGAACACATCTCATAATCTTCAGCATGAACTAAAACTGGACATCCCAATGATGCAGCGTTTTGAACAACTTTCTGAATTATTTCAGATGTTATCTCAACTTTGGCCTCACGCAGAGAATTTGTACCAGGTTCCATATCCATGTAAACATGGCCAACATCTCCACCTAGATTCATGTATAGTTTGAATGAGGTTATCCATTTATCAAGACAAAATTTCATTTCATCAATCTGTTGATTATTAAAAATTGAAGCATGAATGGAATAATCAATATAATGACTTTGGGAGCTTGCAATAAGTTGTGGTATCAATGAATTTTTGTATGATCCCCCCAGTCTAAGCATTCTCATCATTGTGGTGATTCCACCAATTGCTGCTGCATGAGACTCTGTTCCAGCTGCCTTTTCTATTGAAGAATAAACACCATAATGTACGTGGGGATCAATGACTCCGGGAATCGAAATCAATCCATTTCCATTTATTTTATTGTCACAAGATGGAACATCACTAGTAAAATCAACTATCTTTTCCTCATCGATGACGATGTTTTTGTTAACCATTCCTTGAGGAAGAATTACGTGCGAATCAACAATTACAGTATCATATGTCATCTATTTTTCTGAAAAGACTTCTCTGGGTTTTATTCGTTGAGTAAATGAATAAAAACAGATTCTTTTGTGGTAAGGGAAGGGCCGGTGGTTTAGTGGTATAACGCCGCGTTCGCAACGCGGATGTCGAGGGTTCAATTCCCTCCCGGTCCACTACCTAGAAACTATTATACATAAACCAAGAATATTGATTTTCATGAAGGTTTTCAATGGAAAACAAGCTGCAGAAGACTATATGTCAAGTCATACACTTGCATTTTCTACTCCAGAGTTGACCCTGATGAGATTTTCATTTTGGTTAGGAGATATGGTTCCTGATCCAACTAAGAAAGAAAATAGTATACCAAGATTACTGACATTTGTTGAAGAAAAAGATTTTGAACCTGTTCAAATTATTGATGATGAAAAATATGAACCAACAGGTGCGGTGAGGGGTTCTGGGATGTATGGCAATACTGCTCCTCAAACCAGTTCTAATACAAAATTTTGTTCTGAATGTGGAGGTAAAATTGCTTCAGCAGCAAGATTTTGTACTGAATGTGGTGCAACCCAAGTATAATTTTTATTTATAATTTTTCTAAACTTTGTTTCCGCACTTTGTACAAAACTTTGCGTGTATTCTAAGTTCTGCACCACAACCTGTACAATGCATTCCACTACCTGGAGATCGTGATATTAATGAAGGATCTGGAGTTGGAAGTGTACCAGGTTGACTAAAACCTTGTTGGGCTGAAATTACTGAAGGTGGTGCACCTACTGGATTTTGATTAGTTCCAACACGTGCAGCGGAGGGTTGCATTCCCATTCCACCCATCATTCCTGGAGAACCCATACCAGGCATTAATCCAGGTGAATGGGTTCCACCTAGTGCTACACCCCCAGAAATTTTGTCAAGTGCTTTTTTCATTTCAAAAATAACTTTGATTGAAAGAAACTCAAGTGCAGAGTACGCAACAACATAATCACCTAGCTTTTGAAAAAATTGCTTATCAGTAAGTTTTCCATTTTTGTAAAGATTATTTGCATCAAGAAATGATTCATAGTATCCTTGTGACTGATCAAACAACGCATTTAATTTGTCTGTTAGAAGATTTAATGTATCTATTTCACCAAGCGACATGTGATTTTAATCTGACATTTCGAATATTAATTACTTTAGATTAAAAACGAAAAAATAGTACAAGTCTAGACTTTTTCTAGTGCTCTTTCAATCATATTTTTGTAGGATTCTTTTGATGCAGCACCAACTTGCTGGGCAATAATCTGACCTTTACTGAAAATTGCTAGAGTAGGAATACTAAACACGTTGTATTTTGATGCCAGATCATTAGCGTGATCTACATTTACTTTGACAAAATCTACCTTGCCGTCGTATTCTTCTGATAGTTCTTCTACAACTGGACTGACCATTCTGCAGGGACCACACCATTCTGCCCAAAAGTCAACAAAAACGGGCATTGAAGATCTCATTACATCAGTTTCCCAACTCTTTGTGTCTGACACTTGCTTGACTGCCATTGTAAACATAATTCATCCAAACATCCCTAAATATGTTCACACTATTTTGAAGCCAATTGAAGACTCAAATTGTTCTCAAAAAATTTAGGGTGTTTTCAAATTTGATGAATATATACTTAAATGACCTTTTGGGAAATCTCAGATATGAGCTTCGAATCAAGGACGAAGAAATTAAGGGGTTCTGGCGGTTATATTATGGCCTCAATCAATGACGAACTACAAAGAAAAGGGAACTTGGGAGGGCCAGATTTATTTTTGGCGCCAGTTGGACGAATTGATTCAGAGAAAATTTCAAAATTTTATTGTAATACTTGTGAAAAAGACTATGAAGGAGCTCCTAGGATCCAATTTGAAAATCCAAATGAGGAGGTTGCAGAAAATCTAATTCTTGTAGAGAAGGGGCAATACATTTGCACAACTTGCGGCTCTACTCTAGCAGAATACAGAGAATTCAAAAAACCAAACGAGGCAATAGATACAGGCAATGCAAGACCAATGACTCCACGATATGATTCAATAATATCACCTTCTAAACCAATTCAACAATCATTTCCACCACCTAGTCCAACTGTTACAATTCCTGACTTTGATTCTCAGATGCTTCCAAGCTCTAATTTACAAGAAGATATTGTACGCCAATCTCAGCAAACTAATTCATCTTTTAATGCAATCGCAGGAATGACAGTTTATGACGAGAAAGCCAAAAGAATGGGAATAGTAAAACAAGTAGGTGTTGATGCAACTCAAAATGTCGTACTAATTATAACAAAAAATGATGGAAGTGAAGTAAGTGTAAAATGGAATCAAATTAAAAAAATCGGAGAGATAATTCTGCTCGGTGAAGGACAAACGGGAAATATTGGCACAATATCGTCAGTCTTAAAATGTTCTAGCTGCGGTTTTGATAACAAGCCAGGCTCTAAATTCTGTCAGAGTTGTGGCTCTCAAGTATAGCAGGTAACAAACAAAGGTTTTCTGATGAAATCAAAGTATGGAACATAAAATGAAAAGCGGTATGGTTCCAAAGGGAATTCTCAAGGACATCATTATTGTTGTAATTGGTGTTCTAATAATATGGATGGGTCTTCGAGTAGTCTTTGGTACTGAAAATCCATTTTATGTTGTTTCAAGCGGAAGTATGATACCTGAGCTACAAGTATTTGATGTACTAGTTGTACAAGGAAATGATCCATTTGAATCAGTAAAAATTGGCGATGTAATTGTCTTTGACCGACCTGAAGGTCAAGATCGTGTAATTGTACATAGGGTTGCTGCAATACTCAATGAAGATCCTTATACCATCAGAACCAAAGGAGATGCAAACCCAGCTTCAATTCCGGGAACTGACTTTCCAATAACAGAAGAAGAATACATTGGAAAAGTTGCATATGTAATACCACAAGTTGGATATGTAACTAGAGTTCTCACTCCTCCAATTAATTATATTATTATTGCTATAATTATTGCTGTTATGATTGGCAAACAATTAAGGAAAACTAAAAAGGAACATGAATTATCTGATTCATTTGATTTTGATTCAAACAATAAAGACAATCAACTGCCTAAAGTATATGATATTGATATTCTAGATGATAAGGAATACTCTAAAGATTTTAAAAAAACTGAGAGTTCAGAACCTGAATTATATAATGAAAAAATTTCAGAATCAAAGGATTATACTGATGCCCAATCAAAAAATAGTAAAGACGATAAAAAATAAAACCTAAACTTTCTTCTAACTAAACCAATCACAGAATCATAAGATCATTTATAATTAGATAAATTTTAACGCATTTTATGGCCGCAATCGATAAAGCAGCTATTGCTTGGACTATTGCCATTGTCGCAGTAGGGGTAGGTATTGCATCTATAGGTGGTCAATTTCAATCACCTGTTGCTACAACAGTTCCTAATACTGCACCTCCGGTAATGGAAGAACCTAGCAAACCAGTAATGGAAGAACCTACTGGACCAATGACAGTTGAGGTATCAATACCCGCTGGAACATCAGTACCTGGTTGTGAAGAGACCAACAAGTGCTTCATTCCATCATCGGTATCCATCATGAAAGGCGATACTGTAGTTTGGTCAAATGATGACACTGCTGCACACACTGTTACAAGTGGAAGTCCAGCAAATGGACCAAGTGGAACGTTTGATAGTAGTTTGTTGATAGGTGGAAAATCCTTTGAGCATACGTTTGATTCATCAGGTTCAATTGATTATTTCTGCATGGTTCACCCATGGATGACAGGAAGCGTTCAAGTTTCCTAATCTATCATTTTTTATTTTTTACCTAAGAAATTCAAATATAGGATAGATTTTTGAGCTAGTCTTCTGAATTTAATCTGAATACTCTTTTAAAATATTCTGACGGTTCGTTTATTTCTTCATTGTCATCTTTAACGCCAGCTAAGTTCTTTGCTAATTGTCTCTTGTAACCTAGTTGCATTTGACGAGCAATCTGAATTCTTTGTGCCTGTGGGGAACCTGCGCCGTGCATGGATTCTGTAAGATATCCTACAGCATTTCTTCCCATAGTCATGTTCTCAATTAATCGAAATATTCTCATTCTGTTTTCAACATCAACTCCTTTTCTTCCTACCAAGTATTTTTTCAAAAGAGGACCTACTTCAGGATGTCTAAAGTCTTTTTCAGACGGCATAGTTACCACAAGTCCTCCAGCAATATCCTGTGCAAGTCTACCTATTTCATATGGAAATCTGGTAACGTTATGCTTGCAAACTTGAGCTAACATGTCATCGTTAAGATACACTCCTGATTTCAGTTTATGTGCTTGATATGAAGATGCTATACCTGCTGCGAATATAGATTCGTTAAGATGAGTCATCTCGACTAATTTATCTTTGATATGAGAAACATTTGGTATGCCATTGTAATCAGATATTGTTGATGCAGCACCAATTAATACATCACCTAGTCCGGTTTTACAAACATAGCTTCTTCTGTGATAACAAGTGAATCTTTCAATAAGCATTGATGCAAATTCGTATTCCCCGTCCATGAAGATTTTGTCCCATGGAATAAACACATTATCAAGAATTATCATTGCCTCCTGTCCTGCATATAGAGCATTTCCAGAATCTATATCGCCATCCTCCATGCTTCGGGTGTCACACGACTGGCGACCATAAATGTAGGTTATACCTGGTGCATCTGCTGGGAATGCTCCCACTAAAGCATAGTCTTTGTCATTTTCTGTAAGTCTTAAGGTAGGCATTATTATTATCCAGTGCGAATTGATACAACCAGTTTGATGCGCTTTTGCACCAGTAACGTAAACTCCTTTGTCATCTCTTTTTACAACGTGAACAAACATGTCAGGATCAACTTGTTCTGCAGGACCTTTACTCCTATCCCCTTTAGGATCAGTCATTGCACCACCAATGACAAAGTTCTCATTTTGCATCATTTTTATAAAATCAAGCAATCTTTTATGATATTTTGTTCCATGTTTTTCATCTATTTCATATGTAGTAGAATGAAGTGAGTTTATTGCATCCATGCCAACACAACGTTGAAAGCATGTTCCAGTGTTTTGTCCCATCTTTCTTTGCATCTTATTTTGGAAAACTAAATCTTGAGCACTTTCAGCAATGTGTAAGAAACGATTTACTCTTTTACCACTGATGGAAGATTGCGCTGACGCAAGTTCTTCTTCTCTTACTGCTAAATCATACGTCTCAGCTACTGCATTAATTGAAGGACGAATTATTGGATGTTCTACAGGATCTTTTATCTCTTCACCAAATAGGAAAATTTTGAGTTTTCTTCCACGTAGACTATCAATGTATTCTTTGCCAGTTCTGATCGGCATATAAAAGGTTGCTCGAAGTTGTATAAATATTCAGATCATAGTAAAAATGATTTTTGGAATATAGATAGTCAGAGTCCTATTCTAACATCTAAAATCTTACAGCCTTTGCCTTGTTCCATTACTAATACTGGATTCATGTCAAGCTCTTTGATTTCTTTAAAATCTGTCACAAGTTGTGAGAGTTTTTGTATGCACTCAGATAATTTAGCTTTGTCTGAGGGCTTTTCTCCTCTAACACCTTCTAGAATTTTTTTCATTTTAATTGAAGATATCATGTCATCAGCTTCTTTGTCAGTTACTGGTGCTAATTTGAAAGTTACATCCTTTAAGACTTCAACATAAATTCCACCCATTCCAAGCATAATCACTGGTCCCATTCCAGGTTCAAGTTTTGATCCAATAATCATCTCCTTTCCTCCTTTGATCATTTCAACGATTAAAACTCCCTTAATCTCAGCTTTTTTGTTATATTTTTTGGCATTTGAAACGATTTCTTCAAAGGCAGATTTTACTTCGTTGTCATTTGTGAGATTAACTTTTACACCACCTGCATCAGATTTATGAATTATTTGTGGGGATGCAATCTTCATTACCACTGGATAACCAATCTTCTTTGCAATTTTTACTGCATCATTTTCTGTTTTGGCTAGAGTACTCTTTGGAAGTGGGAATCCGTATGCACGCAATACTTCTTGTCCTTCCTCTTCAAGAAGATTTGGTCTTCCATCTTTTTTGACTTTATCAATAATTTTCTTGGCTGTTGCTTTGTTAACTTTGAATTTTGAAATTTTTCCAGGAGGGGATGAAATCCATTTTGTAAATCTTAGCATGGCCGTTAATGTCCTTATGGCACCTTCTGCGTAGGTATAATATGGAATTCCTCCTTCGGCAAGAATTTTACGATTTGTAATGCCTTCATCAAGACCCATTAGACTCGCAAGCATTGTTTTTTTGTATTTTTTTGACATTGCTACTATAACTTCTGCAAGTTTATCATAATCTAATGTTCCTGATGGAGTACACATTGAGATAACAGAACCAACATTTGGATGACCTAAAACATGGTCCAAAACGTTACTGAACCGATTAAAATCTGCATCACCAACTATGTCAACAGGATTTCTTGAGCTTCCCCAAGGTGGAATTACTGCATCAATCTTTGATCTAATGTTATCTATTTTGGCCATTTTAATTCCATTTTTTGAGCATGCATCAGTTGAAATGATTGCAGGTCCCCCCGCATTTGATACAATTACAAGTTCCCCTTTTGTTGGAAGTGGCTGTTTTGAAAATGCAACTGCATAATCAAATAATTCTTCCATTGTATCAACTCGGATAGCTCCAGATTGTTTTAGTAGAGCATCATAGATTTCATCAGAACCCATAAGAGCACCAGTATGAGACATTGCAGCTTTTGCACCTTCTGGACTTCGACCAGATTTTAGAACTAGGACTGGTTTCTTTAATTTCCGTGTAATGTTTTTACAAACTTTAAGAAATTCTTGTCCATTACCCATGTCTTCAAGATACATGACAATAACTTTGGTCTGTTTATGATTAGCTAGCATATTGAGAACATCAATTTCGTTCATGACTGCCTTATTCCCCATACTTACCACAGCTGAAAATCCAATGCCTTGTGCACTTGCATCTTCACAAAGTGCAGCACATATAGCTCCGCTTTGAGATACTAGAGCTATTTCACCAGACTTTGGGGTGATTTTTAGAAATGTAGAATTCATCATTGTTTTTGGATCAAGATTCATCACTCCAAGACAATTAGGTCCTATTACTTGGATTTTGTATTTTTTTGCTATATCCTTGAGATGCTGCTCTAATTTTGCACCTTCTTCATCTACTTCTTTGAAACCAGCAGTGATTATAATTACGCCCTTTACTTTTTTCTTACCACATTCTTCTAGAACAATTGGAACGATAGTATTTTTTGTAACAATTACTGCAAGATCAATTGGTTTTGGTACATCAAGAACAGATTTGTAGGCTTTTTTGTAAAAGACTGTGGGTCTGGTAGGACTGATGGGAAAAACTGTACCTTTAAAACCGTTCATGATATTTGATGTAATGGTACGTCCAACACTACCTCTTTTATCAGATGCACCAATAATTGCAATCGATTTTGGAGAAAGGAAAACTGATTCGGGCATGGATAACGAACTTGGATCAGAATATTTTACATAATAAGGTTAACCATGACAAGTGCGATCGGCAATCTAGCTTCCAAGCATTTTGCCAGCTAGATTTTCATTTCTTGGAATCCATTTAATTTTGAGATTAGAAAATTTGGAAATTATCGGCCATGCCTCTCTTGCTAGCTCTTTTAGTTGTTCGCTGTTTATGGCATATTCATGATTTAATTGTGAAACAGTATTTTTTGAATCACTAAATATTGTAACTTCTTCATCAGAATCTACAAATTTTTTTAATGCTGCAATGATTGCCAAGTATTCTGCTTGATTATTTGTGATATCTGGTATTTTTTCATAAAACGATTCTCCTGTTTCTTTTACAAAAAATCCATAACCAGAATCTGAACCACCAGACCCATCAACGTATACATTAATTGCCATCTTTGTATAACCTCGTCATGATAACACTCAGATTTACTACAATCATGTATACAATGGTGGATATACCTTGTGATGTCATTGATGCAATGTAGGGATCATAATCTATTGTAAGCAAGTAATACTGGGTAATCCATCTAACTATTGTATAAACAACCTCTGCAATTCCAAGTGAGGTAATAATTTTTATCAAATCTCTTCTTAGTGCAATTTTGTCAGTTTGACCAGATTCTAATCTGTATTTTTTT
>Ga0209001_1000097_pt1 | contig 18632 bp, 20 predicted proteins | sample Rifsed13ft2_FD_184006 | JGI IMG/M metagenome (GOLD analysis project Ga0209001, IMG submission 184006) | Soil microbial communities from Rifle, Colorado, USA - sediment 13ft 2 (SPAdes) (version 2) | ecosystem: Environmental > Terrestrial > Deep subsurface > Rock core/Sediment | place: Rifle...
CGATTCGCGCTGGGTGGCCTGGTAGATGGGGATCACGTCGGGGAGGGGAGGCCACGAAAGAATGCCGAGGGAGTCCTCGACGTAAGACGGCTTGCGCATGCCGTTCAGCACGCAGCTTACACCAGGGGTGCTGGCGAGCACCCAGAGGGCCTTGCGGGAAAGACTCTCGGCCCGCCGCTCGGGCGGCAGCAGCGGATCGATCGCCGCGGAGACCGCCTGGCTCAGGCGCTGGCTCTTGGCGGCCGCCTGCCGGCGGAGCTCGGCCATGAGCTTGAGCAGCTCGCCAAGGTAGCGACTGCGCCAGGATTGCCACTGGGCCTGTCGCTCGCCCTCAAGGTGGGTATCGAGTGCCCTCAGCAAATGGGCGAGCTGTGGCGTGATCTGGCCTTCGATCTGCTCCCAGTGTTCAAGGCTCTGAATCTGGTCCGCCATGCCTTGCAACTGGTCGGCCCACCGGAAAAAGTCGTCAGCGCGCATACTCCCTGCCGAGGTCTTGATATGGGGCGAGAGTTGGCGCCGCCACTCCGCCTCGAGCTCGGCAACGATCTTCCGCTGTGTTTCGACATCGATCGGTGTGCCCTCGGCGTGAATGTCTGCCAGGCGCAGCATGCCGCGGCCGACCATCGCATTCAGCGGCCGATTGATGAGGATGCCGATCCCTGTCTCACCGGCGGCCTCCAGCACGGTCTGCCGGTTTTCCGGCCCGGTGTTCCGCTCAAGCACGCCACCCGGCTCGAACAGATTCATCGGTATCTGGAGGACCCGGAAGTGATGGTTGGACCCTCCGGCTTCCCGTGCCTCTGCAAGCATCCGGGTGAGCGAGGTTGCCTCCGGATCAGAGGCGGGGGAGACGGCCGTGTTCGAGGAGACGCCATAGCACCGGATCGTGCCTATCGCAACTTGCGTCTCAAAGAAGGCGAAGGCCTCGCGCAAGCGCCGGTAAAACTCGTCGCGGGCCGCGTCCAGAGAGCTGCGACCTCGCTTCTTGGCGTCGGAGAGGAAATACTCGGGGTTATGCAGGAGGCAGACGTCGAGGGTGTCGAGCTGTAACCGTGCCAGCGAGTGCTCGAGCTGCTCGCGCAGAAACTCGGGATGGATGCAGTGCCAGACGCCCTCCATGTACTTGACCATCTCCGGGAAGGGGCGGCCAACCTCCTCCCGTTCTTGAGCGAGGGAAAGGTTATTCCCCTGCACATAGCCGATCTTGGAGACCACGATGACTTCATCGCGCTGAAGCTTCCCGGCCCGCACTGTCGCACCAAGGATGGCACCAACACACCGCTCGCTCGCCCCGTCCGTGTAATTGGTCGAGGTGTCGACCAGGTTGGAGCCGCTGAGCAGCGCCTTTTCGAGGGCCTCGCGGTGCTCGGATGTCTCGTCGTCAATCCGGTAGCAACCGAAGCCGAGCTTGCTGGTCGTGAGTCCGGTTGAGCCGAGCGCGCCATAGCCTTGTGGCGTAAAGCGAGAGGCGTAGGCACGCGTGCTGGCAGGTGTCGCGCTCCCGGACACAAATGTTCCGACCACCCACCGCCGCCTGTCCTCCGCCTCCGGAGCTGGGGCGCTCACCGCGGGGGCCACCAGGGCCGGATCGGTAATGGGGGCCTGGCAGGCGAAGTTCCGGCAAACATAGAGCGCCGCCTGCCCGTTGACGAGGCCCTTCCCCTGGAGCAGCGGAAAAGGCGGGGGATCACCCACTGCCGGATCGTGATGGGCGATGATGCGGTTAGGCAGGTAGTGGCGACCGATCTCCGCGCGGATCGCCTCGTAGCGGGCTTCCCGTGGACTTCCGATCAGGGCCAGTTCCATCGGGCCTTCAAGGAGGAAGTCCACCACGGTCAGGCTCTTGGCAAAGCCATGGGGAATACGGCCTATCTGCTTGCCATAGGCGCTGATCGCCCGCTCGGCGGCGACTCGCAGATCCTCGCGGTCCAGGTGGAACGAGAGGCGAGCCAATGCGGAGGCGGCGACGGCGTTGCCGCTCGGGGTCGCCCCATCGGTCCCCTCCCGGTGGCGGAGGATGAGGGATTCGTGGTCACGCGCCGTGGAGTAAAAGGCGCCGCTCTCTTTGTCGGCGAAGTCCGCCAAGAGCATCTCGGCGAGCCGTTGCGACTCGGTGAGATACCGAGCTGCGCCCCCCGCCTCGTACAGGTCGATCAGCGCCTTGGCGAGATAGGCGTAATCCTCCAGGTAGGCGTCCAGGTGCGCCTTGCCGTCTCGATAGGTCCGGAGGAGTCGACCGTCCGTCCGGACGAGGGTGGTGAGCAGGAAGTCGGCACTGCGGGAGGCGGTGTCCAGGTAGCGATGCTCTCCAAGGACCCGGTACCCCTCGGCCATCGCGCTGATCATCAAACCGTTCCAGGCCGTGAGGATCTTGTCGTCGAGCCCCGGCGCGACCCGCCGCTTGCGGGCTTCATAGACCCGCTGCCGCGCTCGATCCAGCGACGCCTGAAGTACCTCGGCCTTGATCTCGAGCTTGGCTGCGACCTGCTCGACCGTGCGCCGGACGTTCGGGATGCTCTTTCCTTCCCAGTTGCCGCGGGCCGTGATGTCGTAGTAAGCGCAAAAGAGCCGCCCATCCTCCTCGCCCAGGATTGCCTCGATCTCGGCGGGGGTCCAGACGAAAAACGTCCCCTCCTCCCCTTCCGAGTCGGCGTCGGTCGCGGAGTAAAAGCCTCCCTCGGGCGCCGTCATCTCGCGCGAGACGTACTCCAAGACTTCGGTGGCGATCCGCCGGTAGAAGGGGTCGCCCGTCGCCTGAAAGGCCTCGAGGTAGGTCCGGGTGAGGAGCGCGTTGTCGTACAGCATTTTTTCGAAGTGGGGGGCGAGCCAACGCTCGTCGACCGAGTACCGATGGAAGCCGCCGCCGACCTGATCGTAGATGCCTCCCCGTGCCATGGCATCGAGCGTGGTGCGCACCATCTGCAAGGCCTCACCGTCGCCGGTGCGCCGGTGATATCGCAGGAGGAGCGAGAGCTTCGTGGCGGGAGGAAACTTCGGTGCGGGGCCGAATCCCCCGTACGTGGCATCGAAGTGCTCGGCGCCGTAGGCGGCTACTGCGGCTATCTCGGCCTCGCTGATCGACATGGAGGAAAGCGGGCGTGATTGCTGGCGCAGGTGCTCGGTGAGCTGCGCGGCCTGACTCCGCAAGGCTTCGGGGTCACTCTGCCACATCTCTGCGATTCGTGTGAGCAAGGTCGCGAAGCCGGGACGGCCGTATTTGTCCGTAGGCGGGAAGTAGGTCCCGGCGAAGAACGGCTGCTGGTCGGGGGTCAGGAAGACGGTCATGGGCCAGCCGCCCTGCCCATGATTGAGCGTCACCGTCGCCGCCATGTAAATCTCATCGAGGTCGGGGCGCTCCTCGCGATCGACCTTGATACAGACGAAGTGCCTGTTCATCAGCGCGGCGATCGACTCGTCCTCGAACGACTCGCGCTCCATGACGTGGCACCAGTGGCAGGTGGAGTAGCCGATGCTGAGGAGGATCGGGCGATTCTCCTCCTTGGTGCGGCGGAGGGCCTCCTCTCCCCACGGGTACCAGTCCACCGGGTTATGGGCGTGCTGGAGGAGGTAGGGACTGGTCTCGCCGATCAGTCGGTTGGTGTGCGGGTGCACGGTCTCTCGATTCACAGGGAATCTCCGAATGGCCTCTCGGGCCGACCTTACTGGAATGGAGAAAGGGTGTCAAGCACTCACGCCATTGACAGGGCAGGGAGAAATGGCTATCGTAATGGCGTCGATACGTGGAAGAAAGGAGAAGCGGTATGACCGTCCAGGAGCTCGTCGCCAGATTTCCGGAGATCCCTCAAGACCTTCAGGGAGAGCCACTCCTTGCCCAATACGCGGTGGCCTTTGGAGATCAGCTACGCGTCGCCCGCAATCCGGGTGCGTGTTCCGCCCAGCACGATGTCGCCAACCACTACTATCTCAAACTCATGAGCCCCATCCGGCTCTACTGGTACAAACTCTCTACGCGCGAGAAGGTCCTGAAGCAGCTTCAGGATTTGCTCGAACAGTATCAGGCGGACCCGCAGGGATTTATCGCCAGCCTGGTGCCCCAGGGTGCCGCCCGGAGCGAGGTGCGCGGCCCGGGCTGCTCGTGAAGCTCTGCGACGGCCGCGCAGAGCTTCACCGCGTTCAGTCCGAAATACTACGCGGATCCGGACTACAAGGGGACTAGCTGGAACTGACCCTGCGCGGGCCTTCTCGTCACTTCTTCTTTTTCTTGGCGCGCAGGCGGTTGATGAGCTCGGTCACTTCCTTGAGCCGGGTGTTCACTTCCGCCTCCGCCTTGGCGACCTCCTCGGGGGACCCTTTGTCGACGGCATCCTCGTAGGCAGTCACCGCGACGCCGAACACCTTCAATACACGGCGCGTCTCGTCAGTGGGCATCGCTTATTCCTCCTTCTCCCCACTTCCTTGACCTTGCCTCAGGCCTTCCTGGGAACCTTGGCCACCGTCTCCACCCAGGCCCTGAGCGCGCGAAAGTGCCGGCGCTTCACCGCCAGGGGGATGGCGGCATTCGTGGGGCGGTGCTAGTTCTTTTCATCTGTGAACTTGGTATGCCAATGGCTTCCATCGCAAAACGGCTTGTTCTTGGAGGCTCCACAGCGGCACAGCGTGTAATGCTCTTCGAAAGCCCCCTCCCCTCGATGCTGATCTTTCAGCTCGACGCCGCCGGTCACGCAGTACGGGCCATCCTTTGACACCGTGATCATGGGTTCCCGTGTCTGGTCCCGGTATTCCACGTCCTCGATCGAATAGCTCAGCGCGCCTGACGGACACTTCGTGATCGTGTCGATGATTGCCGCGACCTCCGCCCCGTCCGGATCGATCCACGGCTTGGTCTCCATCCGGAACACGGACGCCAGGTTATCCGTGCAAAAGCCGGCATGAGAACAGATGCCGCGGTTATCGTGAATCGTGATCCTCTTGCCGACGTAGTTCCGTTTCTTGTCGCCCGAGCCATCAGTGAGCTTCTTTTCGGAGAACCCGATCGTGGAGTGGGTGCCGTCGCACAAGGGCTTGTTCGCCGATCCACCGCACCGGCAGAGGGCGATCGTCCGTCGCGTCGGAATCGGTTCGCCCCTGGAGTTGTGAAGCGTCTCCAGGCCCCGCACGACGTAGGGGCCGTCTGCTGAGCATTCGATGGTCGGCTTCTTCTGCTCGGTCATCTTATCGCCTCCTCATTCGAACCTTCGCACCGTTCGGTCAGGACTCCGTGGTTACTGGATGATGCATGTTCCCTCACGGGCGCAACCGGGAACAAAGCTCAGCAACGCCACTGCGATCAGAACCGCGCCAGGTCCCACGGCGCCGGCCTCCTCGTGAGGACCGAAACCCATCACGGGGACGAAATCGCCCTATTAGTACGGGAAAAGCGCGATCCGCGCAACCGGAATTTGGAGCGTGGTTCACCCGGTCGAAGCCGATCAGAGGAAATCTTTGAGCTCTACGCGCCGCCACTGGGCGCGGGTGACCTTCCAGTCGCCCTTGGCCTTGTCGGCGAGCGTAATGTCGAACCGGAACAGGTCGGCGCGGAGCGCCACGAGCTCCTCGGTGCCGCGAATCGGCTGGCCGGCCGTCGCGACCAAGATGACCGCCTCGGCTCGCGCCGGCTCGGGAAACGCGATGGTCTGCATCCGCGTCAGGAGGTAAATAGACTGGTTGCGGAAGAAGTGGAACGCAAGGATGCCCAGGATGGCCTGCTTGTCCTGCCTGAACTCGTCCAGGTATTGGTCCGAGATCAGGTCCCTGAATGTGCCGAGATCCTTCTTCTCGGCCGCCACCTCCGCCTTGTCGAAGAGGGCGCGCACCCGCGCCTCAGGCGAGTCGGGCTTGGACCCGCAGGCAATCTGCAGCACAGCAACAACGGCCAGAAGTGGAAATATTCTGTAGGATGTTCTCATCGCTTGTCGCCAGTTCGACCTCGGGCTGATCTATGCCAGAAATATGCCACACGCTGCTGTCCAAGGTCCAAGTATTCAGCGACTGTCACCCCCATCGGCGTCAGGAACGGGCGGGAAGGAACGGGGAGATGTGCGCGAGGAGCGATTTGGCTTTGGGGTGCGCGGGCATTGTGGCACAGTGATGCTGGTCCAGAAGGGGTCTCACCGGGACCGGCACGGGGAGCTGGGATGGGCGCCCATGAGTCTGGCCAGAGGGGGTTGAACAGCCGAGGAGAGCGTTCGGCGCGGCGGGCGTCCAGTTCCACGCCGGGCCTGGTGTCGTGGGCCTTCTATGACTGGGCCAGCAGTGCCTTCGCAACGATCATACAAACGTTCGTGTTCGCGGCCTACTTCACCCGCCACGTGGCGGAGAACGAGACCGTCGGAAGCGTGCAGTGGGGAAACACGCTGAGCGCGGCGGCGATTGTCGTGGCGATCGGCGGCCCAATCCTCGGTGCCATGGCGGACCAGGGCGGCCGGCGCAAACCGTGGATCGCTGCATTCACGGCCCTATGTGTGGGCGCTACGGCTCTGCTGTGGTTCGTGAGGCCATCACTGGAGTATGTGTGGCTTGCGATGCTCCTGGTATGGCTGGGGACGGTCGGCGAGGAGTTCGCCGCAATCTTTTACAACGCCATGCTGCCCAACTTGACCGGTCCGGACCGCCTGGGGCGGTGGTCCGGATGGGGGTGGAGCCTGGGGTATGCCGGCGGAATGGCGTCACTCGTGGTGGCGCTTTTCGCCTTCGTCAGGGCGGACCATCCGTGGTTCAGCCTGGACCGCGCTGCTGCCGAGCACGTGCGGGCAACGTTTCTCCTTGTGGCGGTCTGGTATCTCCTCTTCGCGATACCGCTGTTCCTGGTCACACCTGACGCCCGCGGCACGGGCAAGGGGTTAGCCCGCGCGGCGCGGGACGGACTACGACAACTGTCGGATTCTATCCGCCAGGCGCGGCGCTATAGGGACATTATCCGTTTCTTGATCGCCCGCATGATATACATCGACGGCCTGGCGACCGTCTTCGCCTTCGGCGGAGTGTACGCGGCCGGCACGTTCAACATGAGCGCAGAGGAGGTATTGATCTTCGGCATCGCACTCAATGTCACGGCCGGAATTGGCGCCGCCCTTTTCGCCTGGGTGGATGACTGGATCGGCAGCAAACCCACGATCCTCCTCTCGCTGGTCGGTTTGATGGTGCCTGCCACGCTCATCCTGCTCGTCCAGTCCCCGACGCTGTTCTGGGCCTTCGGGTTGCTGCTTGGAGTCTTTGTCGGTCCTGTGCAGGCGGCGAGCCGCTCTTTCCTGGCGCGGGTCGCGCCCGCGCCGTTGCTTACTGAGATGTTCGGACTGTACGCCCTGTCCGGCAAGGCGACCGCCTTCCTCGGTCCGCTGCTCGTGGGTTGGGGGACCTACCTGTCGGGCAGTCAGCGGATCGGCATGGGCACGGTCATCATCTTCTTCGTGGTCGGCTTCCTCCTCATGCTTACCGTGCCGCCGGATAGAAAGAGCGGAGCTCTAGGGGAGCTCTAGGATTGTAAGACTCGATCTCATAGGTTCGTCCGCGGCACACGGGACCTTGGAGTGAGGGTGGAGGAGCCGGGGAACCCGCAATCGCGGCAGCGGGCCGTGGGTAGTCAAGAGGTTCCGGCTGTAGTGGCCGTTGCGGTGGCCCCGGCGGGTGGTGGTCCGCTCGTAGCGGCCTGCCCCGACTTGGCTAGTGACCTCCGGCTCCAGGAGGCCCTCGAGCAGCGCCCGGAGCCCGCGGAGCAGGCGCGTCGAGACCTCCGCCCAGACCGCGGCTTGCATGTCCTTAGCCACGTCGACTACAGTAGGAGCCGATGGGAGTTGCTTCCTCGTTCTCATCATGGGGGTGTCCCTCCTCCGTCAGGATTGCTTGGTCGCTTCCCTGGAAGGATACACCCCCTTCGAATTTCAACAGAAAACTATACGTGACCCCTTGCCAAATTTCCTCAGTTAGCTATTATTTTCCGAAATTAATCACTTAGAGGGCAAGCAAGCCACAGGCCCCAGCAGCTGGGCCAGCATTTCCCTAATGAAATCCCTCTTTTGGGGGAGGTTGTGCCTTATTTTCTTCTGTGTGGGGCCGATCTGGGTGGGCAATCGCTTGCCCGGCCTCGACCGGAAGGCCGGGCGGATGGAAGGAGGTATGTCATGTCGATTTCTAAAAAACTTCTTTTCACTTTATGCGCAGGAGTAGTCGTGATCGGGCTTGTGGGTTGTAAACAGGAGGGGCCCGCGGAACGTGCTGGGAAGACAATAGACGAGGCAGTCGAAAAAACTGGTGAACAAATCGAAAAAGCCGCTGAGAAGATAAAGGAAAGTGCCAAGTAGCAGGTTGCCGGTCCGGCCTGTGACACATGGGCGCAGGGCAGCCCATTTGGGCGCCCGGCAATCGGACCTTAACGGCCGCCTGCCCGCAACAGACACGCAGCAGGCTGGCAAAGGAGGACAAGCATGAAGAGGCTGATTGCAGGCATCGGCTTAGTGCTGTTGGCGATGACGACCACGGCCTGCGGCACGGTCACCGGGGCCGCGGTGGGCGCAGGAGCAGGGGCCGCCGTTGGCGCGGGCACGGGCTACGGGGCCGGCAAGGGCGCGCTCATCGGCACGGGTGTCGGCGCGGCCGCCGGCGCCATTTATGACCTGTCGCACTAAGGGAGGCGGCGATGAAGATGAAGATGTGGAGGGGCCTGGGGGCGGGAGTAGCCGTGAGCGTCCTGCTGTGGAGCGGGGCCGCCCTAGCGCAGGATAAGCCGGCCGGCTGTGGAAAGGCCACGCCGGAAAAAGTGGAAGGCCAGGTCGTCAAGATTGACCCGGACAAGGGCAAAATAACCGTGCGCGCGACCGATGGAACGACGTACGAGTTTGAGGCGGCGAAGGAGACGCTGGAGGAATACAAAGTCGGGGATACCATCAAGGCAAAGCTCCGCTCAGCCCCGGAGTGCCCGTAAGCCGCGTAGAGGGAGCGGAGCACACTGCATTGAGCGGATCGAGAGGATCCAGAAGATACGATAGGAGGGCAGTTCCTCGGGAGGCTCCAGGAGCGATATGGCCTAGCCCGGGCCGAGGCGGAAAGGCAAATCGACGAGTGGGTGAAAAGCATCAGATTCTAATCCCATATCGGGACGGTGCTGCCCCGTGCTGTTCACGGGGCAGCACCGTCCCGTCTCTTCTCGATAGGAGGATAACGACATGGGAACTATCTTACTCGTTGTGTTGATCCTGCTGCTTGTCGGCGCGCTCCCCACCTGGCCCCACAGTAGGGAGTGGGGTTATTTTCCGAGCGGCGCGCTGGGAACCATTCTCCTGATCCTCCTGATCTTGGTACTCCTGGGGCGCCTCTGAGGGGCCCCAGGCTGCAGGGAGGATGGGCTGTTGATTACAGCCGACAAGGCCTGGGAGGGCCCAAGCACCAGGTCTCACAGAGAAGACAACGCTCCTGAAAGCGGCGAGCTAACACAAGGAATAGACTAAGGAGGGTACCCATGTATATCGCCATCCAGCCCCTGGCGGCCCTTGTCGCGGGGATCTTGATTCTCCTCGTGCCGCGGCTGCTGAACTACATCGTCGCGGTGTATCTCATTGTGATTGGTGTCTTAGGCTTGGCACCTCAATTGCGCTGAACGCGACAGGGGGTGGCACATTATGAACTCGCGAATCTGATCGAGACGGACGCTCCACTACGTCCGCACGCCAGCGCGCGCAATTTGGTGACGAACGCTAGACTTTCTCACAGGAAGAAATAAGAAGAAGGGAGCAAGACTCATGAATTGGGATGACATCGAAGGGAAGTGGCACCAACTCAAAGCCGTTCGCATCACTGTAAGCCTACTCGCCCTGGTGGCGCTGGTGGGACTGAGTGCGTGTGGGTCCACCCAGCCGGTCGGCACCCAGTGGGACGACAACGTGATCACCACCAAGGTGAAGTCCAAGCTGATCGCGGATCCGCAGGTGAAGGCTTTTGACATCTCGGTTACGACCAACGAGGGGATCGTGACGTTGACCGGGCGGGTCAAGGAGCAACTGCAACGTACAGAGGCCGAGAAACTGGCCCGGGACACCGCGGGGGTGAAGGGGGTGAATAACCTGATCAAGGTGGGCGAGCTCCCCCCCCAGTAGTGCGGCCCGGAGCGTCCATCTCACCTCAGGCAGAGGATCAAAAGGCTGGCACACGCGTCACAGATCGCCTGGGTCCTCTTCCTGATCGGGATCGTGCTCCTGGTGGTCCACTTGGTCCGGGGGCGCACCCCGCCCGCCATCTGACCGGCCCCCCGACCGGATCTGGCCCGGCACTTCCCGGGCTGTAAGAGCGACGGAGGAATCAGTGCGTGTACCAAGGATAGCAGTCGTCTTCGGTCTCATTGGGATGTTGGCCGCGTGCGCGGCCCCGACCTCGCCGCCGCAGCGCCAGCCGCAGGGGGCCGGGCGGGAGCCGAGCGGCAAGCCGGTCGATCCGCAGATCGTCGAGCGCCTCCACCGCACGATGGTCCCCCTGATCCGCGCCATGGATAATCCCCGCCCCCCCAACCAGGTGCGGGTCGGTATCATCGATCACCCGCAGATCAACGCCGCAAGCGGGGGCGGCGGGGAATTCTATGTCACGACGGGCCTGCTCCAAAAGGCTAATGACGAGCAGTTGACCGCAATCCTCGCGCATGAGGTGGCGCACGATGACCTCGGCCATGTTGCCAAGCAACAGGCGCTCGGGGCCGGGCTGAGCATTGCCACCATCCTGCTCGACCAGCTCATCCCGGGGAGCGGCGCGGTCACGCCGATCGCCGGGACGCTCGTCGCGCGCGCCTACAGCCGCTCTGAGGAGCACGAGGCCGACCGGCACGGCGTCGAGATCTTGCGGCGGGCCAACGTCCCGAAGCCGAAGGAGGCCATGATCAACACCCTGACATGGCTCATCCAGGCGTCTGGGCCGAGCGAAGGTGGATTCTTTTCGACCCACCCGGGGACGGTTGATCGGATCGAGGCGATCCAGAAGATGCGATAGGAGGGCAATGCCCAGTCGTTCCGAAGGAACGAAAAAGGAGGAGCCATGCGATACGTCCTGCTCTGGCTACTTAGCGTGCCAATCAGCCTGATTTTGCTGTTCTGGATCTTTGGGATCTTTTAGATGTCGCCCGAGGAATGGGTGCCGCCAAGAAACGCGGTGACACACAGGAGGAGATCTACCCTGGGTAAGTTCGTCAACGAGGCAGGGTTCCCTGTCTACAGCGGCTTTTGGTGGAAGCTGGCCCTGCCGGAGGTGATCTTACCTGTGCACCTGGCCGTGGCCGTGGGGACCGGCGCCTGGGCTGCTTCCCGGGCGGGAAGTAGTTGGACCACGGTTGCCGTCGGGGTTCCGCTTGGGTTCTTCATCTGGACCTTGTTTGAGTATACCTTCCACCGGTGGGTGCTGCATCACAAGCGGCACCCCCTGCTGCGCAAGATCTTTTGGAATGGCCTCCACCGGGAACATCATATGTCCCCGGACATGAAAGATCTTGACCACCACGGGATTCATCTCGCGGTCTCGCTGCCGCTTGTCCTCCTGCTGGTCGGCTCGGTGGGCCTGGCGACGGAATCCGGCTGGGGGCTGGCGGTTGCGGCGGGCTGGATCCTTGGCTACTGTCTATACGAGGCCCTTCACTGGCTGTTTCACTCGGCCGATCCGGCAAGGGGACTGGGCAAGTTAGCGCCGATCCACCGATTATCGGCGGCACACACCGTCCACCATATGTACCAAGCGAAGAAGAACTACGGCTTCATCACCCTCTTCTGGGACAGGTGCTTCGGCACGTATCTGCCCCTCGAGGAGACCCGGCCAAGCGGAGGGAAAGGCTACCGAAGGCGGGTTGAGGGCCATGATGAGAAGGATCGTGGGCCCTCCACGAAAGGGGGGAGCGAGTCATGAGTATTCTCGGCTGGATCCTCTTTGGCCTGATCGTCGGGGTCGTGGCGAAGTTCCTCATGCCGGGGCGCGACCCGGGTGGGTTGATCATCACGATCCTGATCGGGATCGCGGGAGCGCTGATCGGGGGGTTCATCGGGCGCGCGGTGGGCTGGTACGGCGAGGGCGACCCGGTGGGCTTCGTGATGGCGCTGCTGGGGTCGTCCTGCTCCTGCTTTACCGCATGATAGCGCGCCCCTCGGTGTAACACCCGCGCATTGAGGGTCCGACCGGAAGCGCTAAACTGCCGGGCTCCCACTGACTCTCTTACTGTCCCCGCTCTTTTGCTGCCTGGGCTGGTTACTCCGGACCCGGATTCCTGCGCACCACACCGGCCCAGCCGTCCACGAAGAGCTCATCACCCGTGCGGATGCGCTCGGTCGCCCGGTCCACGTTCACCACGGCCGGCAGCCCGAGCTCGCGCGCGACGATCGCAGCATGGGAGGTAGGGGCGCCGATCTCGGTGACAACGGCCGAGGTGAGGCGAAAGACGAGAGTCCAGCCAATGTCGGTGGTTCGAGCGACCAGCACCTCGCCGGGCTGAAGGTCCTTCGCCTGTCCGATATCCAGGAGCACGCGGGCGCGGGCGGTGACTCGGCCGGGGGAGGCGCCGAAGCCGCGAAGGATGTCGCCGGATCCGGGGTCGGGCGAGAAGGGCACGAGACGTCCGTCGGGCAGCTCGGCCAGGAGCCGAGGCGGCGGAGGCCAGTCCAGCATCCGGCGACGGAGCTCCCGCCGGCGCCCCACCCGGGTGGCTATCGTCCCCCGTAGGGCCGGAGAAATGGGGGTTTCAAGGAGAGACGCGGTCTCGTCTCGCACAAGGAAAAAGATGTCCTCGGGAGCATCGAGGATGTTCCGCGTTCGTAAGCGGCGGCCAATTTCCAGCAAGAGATGGCGAAGGGTCTCCGCCGTTCCTGCCAGTAGGGCCCGGGTTGTTTCCCGCCTCTGCTGCCAGATCCGTGCGGGCCGCGCATAGAGGGAGAGCACCCGGTGCACGAGCGCGCGACGCGGTATATCAGGGGCAGGAGGTCTGGGCGGCCGCGGGGGCGTCAAGGCCATCTGTCTGGCTAGGCGCAGGACCTCGTGTGGTTGCTCGCGCCATCGCGGTTTGGCAAGTTCTGCCTCGTTCTCGCACCGGGAACCGCAAGCTTCGAGAAAGCGCCCGAGGCGTGCCTCGACCTCCGGATCGTCGTCCGCGCGTCCCGGGTTCTCCCGAAGCCAGTCAGTGAACGCGGTGAGCTGTCGCGATGGCTCCAGACTCTCCATCTCGCCCGCCCTGGCCATGGAGGCTACCTCGGCGCTCGGGACCTCTGGCATGTGCGTGCTGGCCAAATGCATCATGGCGTTCAGGAGTCCGTTGGCCATCGTGGATGAGATGCTCATGGCCGTGGCCACGGGACGCATAGAAACCGGCGTGGCCTGTAGAAAGCTCAGGAGGTCGGCATCGCTCGCGCCGCAGGCGATCGCCGATCGGACGCTTTCGTCAAAGGCGCGGACCGACTCCCGCACGTCGCGGATTCGTCTCTTGGCGAAGAGTATCCAGCCGACATAGCGCAGCATGGTAGCCGGCAACTTGACGAGAAAAGGCAGCCTTCGGCCTTGGCGATAGGCGACGAACGGCGCCAGCTCCGGCCCATCGCCGAACATCCGAAGCAGATTCTCCATCTGAAAGCCGGGCAGCACCGACATGGAAGATGCGACGGCGCTGTAGCTCATGTAGAACCGGCCCTTCACCAGCCGCTCGATCGGGCCATCGGGCTCTGGAAGGCCGGAGAAGCGGAAGGAGATCCGGAAGACCTCGTGGATGTTGTGTCGAGTCACTTCCTCTGAAATGGGGGTCAGCGGTCGAGGAATCGCCTCTTGGAAGTTGGCGGCCGTCCACAGGCGAAAGCGGTCGGGCAACGCCGCCTGCAGGGGTGCCGTAATCGGGCGGGCTTGGAGGAGCCATATGCGGCCCTGTTCTGCAGCCCACTCGATGTCCAGGGCGCCGCCGAGTCTTTCGACTGCGACCCGTGCCACGCGTTCCACGGCATTGTGGAGATCTTCGGGCAAGACGGACGGCCTCGCTCTTCCAGAGACCAACCGATCGCCGAGTCCAATCACGCCCTCGACTAGGAACTCGCCGTTTGAGTCCGCGAAGGCGACACCGGCGTACTCAGATTCGATCATGCGTTGGACGATCACGCACATCCTCGAGGCTGCCCGATTGGGATATTCGCGATACGTCGCACCCCGGGTCGTTAACACCGACGCGCGGCAGGCTTCCACCGCACGCAAGAGAGCTTCTTCGCCGCTGATATTCAGGAATGTTTCGAACTGTCCGGCGTATGAGAGACGGCTAGAGTCCTCGTCTGCGGCCGAGGAGCGCACCGCCACCCGCGGCGTTCCGACGCGGCGATAGGCAGCGATGATCTCTTCCGGTGTGGCCTCGGGCGAGACCACAAAGCCCTCGGGCACCGGGAAGCCCGCGGCGATGAGTACGGCGAGGCCCCGGGCCTTACCGCCCACCACATCCTGACTTGTGATTTCACTCAGCAGAAGGGTGGAATAGCTCATAACAGTGATACAAGTGTATTTCGGCAAGCCCGTGACGTCAACGCAGAAGGGAATTGGCCTGCGACCGTCAGCGACTGGATGTCGAGAGGGGGGTGGGGGACAACGTCGAAGACGTGCCGTTGGATCGAAGCCAGGCGAGCATATCTTTCAGCGGAAACCCATTCCAGGAAGTTCGAATAATCGTTCACGGTGATTCTGCCAATGGCCGTTTCACCGCGAACCTCAAGCCAGAAGTCCCCGCAGACCGAGATCGCGTATTCTCTCCGACCAGGGGGTGAAGCGAATCCTTGCCAGGGAGGTCTTGTTTCCCCGGTCTTCTCCGGCAAGGGAAACACCGCCAACAGCCACCTGGTGCCGATCGGAAAATGGGCCACATACGGCCTGCATAAGGCCCCGTTATCTCCCCAGATCCTAATCGTCCTTCTCTCCTCTGTACCCTGGACGACGTCAAGGATCTGAAATTCCATGCTGTTCTTGTAGTGATCCATCACCTCTCCGAGAACGATCAGCTCTTTGCCCAGCGCGACCTTCGCAAAGGGTCCGGCCCACATACAACTACAGGCGAGTGCCGACTTGGGAAGGCCGGGGATCGCCAGCAGGACCAGCACAGGAACAGTCCTCAAGAATCGGAGACTCATCCTAATTCATCTCCTTAGCGCGGACACTCGACCACGGGTCCGCCATCGAATCGGTAGCAGGTCGTGGATTCAACCATTCCCAGGCAGATCGTCTTTTTTGGCCCATCGGCGGGACGGCTGTCGTAGAGCTCCCACTCGATGCCGAGACACTTGCAGGTCTTGTACATCGCACCCATCCCCCCACCGTATGCGCATTCACGAACCAACAAGAATCCGGCCACGGCGTACAACGCCACGACGAGCACGATGTTGCGGAGCATCTTCGATCGCATGCGTCACCTCAGCACGATAAATTCAGCGCAGATGCCGTGATAACACCCTCCCGTCTCGCACGCTCCTGAGGTATTAGACCGGCCGCCCGCCAGTTAGTTCCGTGCTGTCACCAAAAAAGATGACGTCTCCCTCTCGGGCGAACTGGATCATAGCCGGTGCAGAGCGGGAGGAGAACGAGGGTAAGAAGGGGAGCCCTGAGGTGGGCTCCATCGGGGAGCATTTCAGAAGAGGCCGGAGCCCAACAGCAGCATCATCTTGTCGTTGGTCGCCCGGAGACGGCCCGAGAGCTGCTTGACCACGTTCCAGAGGATGGCGTAGGCAAGATCGCGGTCGCTTCGCAGCAGTTGCTGGAACGCCTCTTTTTTCACGACTAGCAGGGTGCACGCTTCGTGGGCCCTGGCAGTCGCACTCCGCACCACGGTATCATCGATCACCGACATTTCCCCGAAGGCCTGGCCTTTTTCGAGCACGGCCAGTGCCTCTTCTCTCACAATGGAGAGATGACGGGAGATGCGAACCTTCCCATCCAGGATCAGGTACAGTTCCTCACCTTGATCGCCTTCCTCAAAGATGACCGCGCCTGGCTCGAATTCCTCCATGCCGGAGACTCGGAGGATAGACTGGAGCTGCTTCGCGTCTAGCCCCTGAAACAGGCCCACTCTTGACAGTTGTGTCGTCGGATCCTTCATAACGTCCTTTGTGAAAAGTCGCCTTAGGGCGACTTGACGATGGTGCAAGGCTCATGCCATCCATTCCCACTCTTCCGGGCGTGCCGGTTATTCAAAAACGAAGAGCCCACTATCGCCAGTGATAGCGGGCTCTCCTATTCAGTTGGCTATCTCAGTAAAGTCTATCCTCGAACTTCTTCGGCCTGATGCTGGCGTCTTACCCCTAGGGAAGGTCGGTGGAACCCATGAGGTACCGGTCGCACTCGCGTGCCGCACCCCGACCCTCGTTGATGGCCCACACCACGAGGCTCTGGCCTCGGCGCATGTCGCCGGCAGCAAAAACACCCCTCACGCTGGTAGCAAATCTCCCGTACTCCGCCTTCACGTTGGAGCGTTCGTCCCGGTTGACGCCAAGCGGCTGGAGGAGCGTGTCCTCCGGTCCAAGGAAGCCCATGGCCAAGAGCACGAGTTGGCCAGGCCAGACCCTCTCGGTCCCGGGGATTTCCCTCGGGACGGACCGGCCGTTCTCACCCCGGTGCCATTCGATCTGGACGGTGTGCAGATCCTTGACGTGTCCGTGCTCATCTCCGGCAAACCTCTTAGTCATGATGCAGAACTCGCGGGGGTCCCGTCCGAAGACGGCTGAGGCTTCCTCCTGGCCGTAGCCGGCGCGGAAGATGTTCGGCCACTGCGGCCAGGGATTGTCGGGGGCCCGTTCCGTGGGCGGCTTCGGCAGGATCTCAAATTGGACCAGGCCCTTACAGCCGTGGCGCATGACGGTGGCGATGCAGTCGGTACCGGTGTCGCCGCCGCCAATGACGATCACGTCCTTGTTCTTGGCGTAAATATAATTGCCGTCCTGCAGGTTACTGTCGAGGAGGCTCTTGGTATTGGCGCGCAGGAAGTCCATCGCGAAATGAATGCCCTTGAGGTCGCGACCGGGAATCGCCAGGTCGCGCGGTTTGGTGGCACCACCACAGAGGACAGCCGCGTCAAATTCCTTGAGGATCTTCTCAGCAGGATAATCCTTGCCGACTTCGGTGTTCGTCACAAACTGTATTCCCTCCTCGGCCAGGAGGTCGACACGACGCTGGACGACGGCTTTATCTAGGTGCGGATTCGGAATGCCGTACATCAGCAATCCACCAATGCGGTCGTCGCGCTCGAACACGGTCACTCGGTGACCCGCTTTGTTGAGCTGGGCGGCACACGCGAGCCCGGCCGGCCCCGAGCCGACCACGGCCACTTTCTTCCCCGTCCGCCTCGCAGGCGGTTCCGGAATCACCCATCCCTCTTCAAAGCCCTTGTCAATAATGGCGCACTCGATGCTCTTGATCGTGACCGGCGGTTCAATGATCGCCAGGACGCATGCGGCTTCGCAGGGGGCAGGGCAGATCCTGCCGGTAAACTCGGGGAAATTGTTGGTCTTGTGTAAGCGATCGAGCGCTTCTCTCCAGAGTCCGCGATAGACCAGGTCGTTCCACTCCGGGATCAGGTTGTTGATGGGACAGCCCGAGGTCATGCCGTTGAGGATAATGCCGGTGTGGCAGAATGGGACGGCACAGTCCATGCAGCGGGCCCCCTGCGTCTTCAGCGTTTTCTCGGGGGCGTGCAGGTGAAACTCCTCCCAATCGCGAACCCGTTCCGCGGGCGGACGATCCGGCGGGAGCTCCCGAGGGTATTCCATGAATCCAGTCGGCTTGCCCATCCCAACGCCTTCGAGGAAATCAGAAATAGGAGGGTCGAGCGTCAGTTGCCACTCACGCGCGCCAGATCGAGCTTGTTTGCTTCGAAGGCAGCCATCGTGGCTTCCTCACCGCTCAGGCCGGCCTCCTCGAACCGCTTCATCGCTTCGACCACCCGTTTGTAATCCTTGGGCAGGATCTTCACGAACTTCGGTACTATTTCTTCCCACCGGGCCAGGATGAACCGTGCGCGCTCGCTGTTGGTATACTGGGCGTGTCGCCCGATCATCCTTTCCACCTCTTTGATCTCGTGCTGGTCGTCTAACCGTTCCAGGAAGACCATCTCCTGGTTGCACCGGCGGTGAAAGTCGCCGGCCTCGTCCAGCACGTACGCGATGCCGCCTGACATGCCAGCGGCGAAGTTCCGGCCCGTGGGTCCGAGCACGACCACACGACCACCGGTCATGTACTCGCAGCCGTGGTCGCCCACGGCCTCGATGACGGCGTGCACGCCGCTGTTCCGGACGCAGAATCGCTCGCCGGCCATACCGCGGATGTAGGCCTCCCCACCGGTGGCGCCATAGAAGGCCACATTGCCGATGATGATGTTTTCCTCGGGGACAAAGGTCGAGCCCTCCGGCGGATAGACGATGATCTTCCCCCCGGAAAGCCCCTTGCCGATATAGTCGTTTGAGTCCCCCTCGAGGATCAGCGTGATGCCTCGCGGGACGAAGGCACCGAAACTCTGGCCGGCGGATCCCTTGAAGCGGAGTCGGATCGTGTCCTCCGGCAGGCCTTCCCCGCCGTAGCGCCGGGTCAGTTCGCTGCCCAGGATCGTTCCCACCACGCGGTTAGCGTTGCGGATGGGCAGGGTGGCCCGCACCGGCTCGCCTCGCTCGAGCGCCGGC
>Ga0209001_1000100_pt1 | contig 18453 bp, 14 predicted proteins | sample Rifsed13ft2_FD_184006 | JGI IMG/M metagenome (GOLD analysis project Ga0209001, IMG submission 184006) | Soil microbial communities from Rifle, Colorado, USA - sediment 13ft 2 (SPAdes) (version 2) | ecosystem: Environmental > Terrestrial > Deep subsurface > Rock core/Sediment | place: Rifle...
TTTTAGTGAGAGTATGGATGCAAATTCAAGCTCATATGGTAGTGAGTCCGGCGACTCTCCACTTTTTGGAGAGAGACCAAATGCCGTATAAAAAGCAGAAACATTAGGGATCACGTCGAAATTCAGATTATAAGAACTTTCATAGATAGGGATGGTACCCTTTAAAAAAAGACGCGAATATTCTTTTTGAAGCTCTCCTACTTCAATAGTAGAGAGAATTTTTTCAAGGTAGTGGTATATGTTTCTATCAAGATGTGGAGAACTAATAAGCTCTTCCACAATAGATTTCATTTCACTTATATTTTTTTCGTCAGGATATGAAAATCCCTTACTTAAAACTCTATAGGTATCCGCCCTTATGAAACTATCTATCTTCTCTTTTGATAACATTATGCTATCTTTCGACGACGAGCTCTACCCACGGGGCATAGTGCTTTCTTGCCCCAACGTTTTTATCAGAACCGTTCCATGCGGCAAACGCTATATAGGTTTTTTCTGGTACCGGGGCATCATTTGGATCATCTGAAACGATTTGCTTTGCGATTATTACCTTCCATACACCCTTTTCCCATCGCCCCCAACCTATTGCGTTCTGTTTCGGTTGAGTTGTAAAAGTTCCAAAACCCTCTGCTATTGCTTCTTCTACTGGCTGTGTTCGATGAAATATCGAGATAGGATTTCTTGCATATGCACCAGGTATATAGTTTAACGCCTCTGGAGTTATAAAATAGTCCACAGTAGTAGGCTGTAGAGGAAACTCTCCCTCCGCATAAATCATCGGCTCAGAGAAAAAGTAAAGGTCAACCCAGTAATTTGGATGAAGCGTTTGAACGTCTCTATAACCCTTTTCAATATCGTCCTGCCATATCGCTTTCCAGTGTATTATATGAACCCTGCCCCCTTTATTTCCCATCATAAAGGCTGGAAGACTCTTGGGATCGAGTGGTAATTGAACTGCCACTTGATCAGTAAATTTATTCACGTCAACCGTTGCATCCCTTGTTTTGTCTTCCCATTCTAAAAGGAAGGCAATCCAATTATCGTTGTGCAGAGATCTCACATTTATGTACTGAATTGTAGGAGTCTGAAGAGATGGGAGTGTCATATTTTGAGGGATAACATTAACTCGGGTTACAGGTGCCTTCTTCCATATACTGCTTCTTAAATCCTTAAATGGAACTTCTTTTACTCTGACTGACTTTATAATATTCTGATTCTGCTCTACGTTAGCACAATGGGGATTTATAAGAAAAAGGCCTACTAACAGTAATAGTAAACTAAGCCTTTTTATCATAACTGTTTCTCACCTCCTTAAGGGATGTTATGTCTATATGTCCCGACTTTTTTATCAAAGTATGGTCTGATATAAACAGGTTCTTTGAATGGGACTTTTGCTATCATCTCTCCTTTGTCGTTAAAGCCTAAGGCATAATCACCTTCTACTTTGAAGGAGCGGATTATTTTATCTGTGCTTCCGAAAAGTAGGAACGCACCGAGTAGTTCCTTATCATCCTTTGCGCCTTTATATGTTTCTATTGCTTTATCCACACCGGGACCAAACATCTGGTACAAAAATTCCTTTGGAACATGTATCGGAGGTATATAATAAACATTTGGTTCAAGTCCAAACTGTGGATATAATGGCAAGGCGACTTTTTTAACGTACACAAGAAAATCTAAAGGATTATCCTTCTGTGGAGAATCGGGCTTACTTAAAAATCCCTGCAATCTGATTTTTCCTATACAAGTTTGTACACATCTTGGTTGTTCTCCTTTTTCTATGAGTGGATAGCATCCTATACACTTTTCTGAGATTCTTGTGACGAGGTTGAAGAACGTTCTTTTGTAAGGACAAGCTCTTACGCACTCACGGTATCCTCTGCATCTTGATTGGTCTATAAGCACTATTCCATCTTCTTTCCTTTTATATATAGCCTTTCTTGGACAGGCAGCAAGGCAAGCTGGGTATGTACAGTGATTACAAATTCTTGCAAGATAAAACATCCATGCTTTGTGAATGCCAGAAAAGAAAGCTCCCTTTTCAACTATCCCTGCACACTCATCCTCTCCGATATTTGGATATGAATAGTCTTCTTCCTCAGGTAACCATCCTAAAACCCTTTCACCTGGTGGAGCCGCTTCAAATACGGTCTTTCCGTTGTATTTACCTTCCTTATCCCAAGATTGTCCATCAAGACTTTTCAAAATGTTTAAATCCCACTTAATCGGATAACCTCCGTAAGGTTTTGTTTCCACATTGTTCCAGAACATTATTTCTTGTCCTTTTCCCGATGTCCAGGTTGTTTTACAGGCAACGGTGCAGGTCTGACATGCAATACATTTATTTATATCGAAAACATAAGCAATCTGCTTTTCCGGCCTGCTTTCCTCATACGGATACCCCATTTCCCTTCTAATCTGCCAGTTCTTTACCTTAGATGTAAGCCAGCTCGTTACCGACATAAGAATTTACCTCCTATCAAATTTTTACAAAGGTGCCTTTAAAGTAGTTTTTAAAATCCTCATCTTCATAGGTTGGTCTGATTTTAAGTTCAGCAGGTCTCCAAACCCTTTTGCCATCAATTCCCCCTGGTTCTGCAAACTCAATCTTTACGAACGCCTCCCTTGGCGCACCCGTTGGACAGTGAACATCGGGGGCAAACCCTTTTCTTATAAGCTGCCCAAAAAGCTCTTTTCTTGTAAGGGAATCAGTCATAAGGGTTGGTTTTAGCCATCCCCTTGTACAACTCTGGTGTGAACCGAATCTAAATAGAGACTGGTATCCTGTTTGTAGGTTCTTGGCAAGCCCGGTTGGATTTTTCTCTGCATCACGAACAGTTCCAAAAGTCGCTGCATAGACATTGTGCCACATTCTTATAACCCCTTTTGGAGTTCCTGGGTAATATCTTATCCGGCACATAAGACGGGCAACTTTATACTCTTCTTTCCTATTCTGCCAACCTCTGAAAGGCCTATCTTCAGGGTCTGCGTCAATATAGGCATAATCACCATCTTCAAGTCCGAGCTCTTTCGCATCGAGAGGATTTATATCAACATACATTTCTGTAATGTAGGGCATTCTTTTATCGTGTCTATATATATCCCCAAACGGTCCAAACCATATTGCAACGACATCCGTATCCACAGGGGTTGTATGTGCCCCATGTCTGTATTTAGGGGTATGGAATATAAACCTATACCTTTTATCTTTTGCAGTGAGAGGATGCGTTGTCTTTTTGACCTCATCCCAGGATTTTACAACATTCCTTCCCTGGCGCATGTCTGTGGAGAGATCATCTGCCGAGGCTCCCCATTTGTCGGGTGTTTCTGGTTTTATCACGGGATTTGGCTTTGCCACAATTACATTGGGCTCATAGAATGTGGAATCAATCGGTTCTCTATAAACGGGTATATTCTCTCCCGCAATTAAAAACTCCTCCTCGTCACGATAAAATTCAAGCCGTCCGCTTTTGGTGTACCAGGGCTTTTCTTCCTGTGTCTGCTCATATCCAACGAATTTGGGATATGTTCTTGACATCAAAAGCGCAGGAATTCCCTTTTTCGCTTTCTCTTCGAGTTCTAAGACATTGTATCCCCTTGTTGATGAGCTCGTGTCAAATATCCTTTGAAGGTAGATCTCGGGTTTCCCATCTAAGACAAGTTTGAAGTAGTTTTTAAAGCGTTCATCTCCTGTTAAATCTCCTAATGCTTTTGCAATTCCTGCTATAACTTCTATATCTCCTTTCGTGTTAAATATTCTCCTAAGGGGTGTTCTTGGAAAGATATAAAGAAATGGGTTTGTAGCAGATATTGTAGCGTCGGGTGATTTGAACTCTGCCCACGAGTCTACCGGGAATACGATGTCAGCGTATTCACATGAAGCAGTCCACCACCAGTCAAGCACTCCTATAAACTCGACCTTCGGGAACACGTTTATCACACTTTCGTAGTGCCCCTTTGCATTCCCGATAAGTGAGTTCGAGTTTGAAACTAAAATTGACTTTGTAGGTGTAGGTATATGAGTTTTTCCAGTAAGGACTTTATTCCCAACTCTAAGTATTCTGTCTCCATCGTTGAAATAGTGGACAGATTCTGGAGTAAAGTATTGTTTAACATCAACTGGGTCCCCTTCTTCAAGCTGGATATTAAATGGATTTTCGGAAATATATGTTGGAAGAGCGTTGAAGAATGCACCACGATAATTTCCTGCGTAGCTTCCTACATTGGCACTTACCTTTCCTATGTTTTGCGTAAGTGCGGCAAGAAAGAAAATGGTCCTGTCTTTAAGGTCGTTATTGAAAAACTGATTCGGTCCCATACCGACTGCAAACAGGGTATCTCCACTGTGCTTTGCGATTTGTCTTGCTATTTCAATTATCCCCTCTTTAGGAGCCCAGGTTATTTCTTCTACTGTTTCCGGGCCGAAGTTTTCAAATATGTACTGCTTTATAAGGTCAAAAACAGGGCTTACTTCCACCTCCTTCCCATCTTTTATTAATACTCGGAATCTTCCTTCAAGCGCAGGCGATACCCCTTTCTTGTCAATCTGATTACCGTAGTCATCCCTTGTAATGACGACGGGTTTTTTCGTTTTTTCATCCCATACCACAAAATCGCTCCACTCGTTCCTGATGTTTTCAGGAACAACAGGTGTTGCCTGCTTTAACGGTGGAGGGGGTTTTTCGCCTTCTTTTAAAACTCCTATGTAGTTTTTAAGTTCCTGAGGCTTATATCCTTCGTGAATATCCTCCGGTTTTAGGAGTTTCAGCGTATCCATCCGGACGAGTAAAGGCAGGTCAGTATATCTTTTGAGATAATGTGGGTCATAGAGCCCTTCTTTGATTATTACATATGAGAATCCAAGCGCTAACGCAGGAGTTGTTCCCGGTCTTACAATTAAAACATTGTCGGCTTTATTACAAGTAGCACTGTATTCACAAGCGATTACGGTTACCTTTGCACCTTTAAGACGGGATTCTGTAAGCCAATGGGAATCAGGCATCTTTGTGGTTATCCAGTTCATTCCCCATACCACGATATTTTTGGAGTGGTCAGCGCATACTAAATCCCAATCTACGGTTTGCTGTCCTGTTACCATAGGATGTCCAGGCGGAAGGTCAGTGTGCCAAGAATAGTTATCCCAACCCCTTGCACCTTTTGCTTTATCTGGTTCTACATTTCTTATCTTTGAATCAAGAAGAGCAAGCATATTTGCTAATCTATATTGTGCGAAAATCCTTGTTGCTCCAAGTGCTGGCATTCCTCCTCTGAATTTGAGAGTTTGTACTCCTGCACCTCCCGTTGCCTCCACCATCAGAGGGTCATACCCTTGCTCAAGGAGTTTTCTTTTTCCCTCTTCACCGCTATATGTTCTTGCTATGTTTTCAAGAGCTCTTGCTGTTATATCAAATGCCTCATCCCAGGATATCTTTATAAACGCCTCTTTGCCTCTACCTTCAAGGTATTTTGAAGGGGGCTTTCCATTTTCATCTCTTGGAAAACCATCCTTTACCCACTTTGAGAATCCCTCTCTTATAACTGGATACTTTATTCTTCTATCACCATAAATCCTTCTTACGAGGGCGAGCCCCTTCTGACAGCACCTTGGCTCCCATCTGCACGATGCCTGATTTCCGTCTAGATCGGTAGCTTTTGAATAACCAAAAGACGGGGCTAAACGGACAACGACATTGTTTTTGACGTGAGCTTTAAGCAAGCAATTATGTGTGTCATTAGGGGCACAAAGAAATGAAAACTCACTGTCATATCTCCACAAGTCCTTGAATGTTTTTTCCCAATCTCTATTGGGGTAAAATGCCAAAGGATTTTCAACATCCACGGGGTCAAAGAATGTGGATATCTCACCAAATACATTTGAAGCAAAGAATAGGGCTCCCATCCCACTCAGCCCTAATTTGAGAAAACTCCTTCTACCCAGTCCCATAGTGATTAACCTCCTTTCTCATATTCTTACTTCTATGTTGACTCCCAAATGTAAAGACTCTCTATCCCATCTTACTGATTCTTTTTATGTTTTCTTTCTTGCGCACGCTTTTGTCTGTCCAGAATTGTGGCAATATCGGCCAACGTAGTCTTGGAAAGGAACTCAATTTCCTCTTTACGGTGGTTTTTCCAGAAGCGGTGAACTGGACATCCATTTTTATCAGAGCAATCAGGCATTCCGAGTATACAACGCTTCTTTAAAAGTGGATCGTCCAGCGCTGCGCATAGTTCGCACAGGGTGACAGACTCTGGCTTTCGGGCAAGGGAAATCCCACCTCTAATCCCTCGTTGTGTCACAACAAATTCCTTTCTTCCCAACGTGTTGATAATTTTTGCAAGAAAAGCATTAGGGATATTCGTGGCCTCTGAGATTTCTCTCACGAGAACCGGTCTATCCTTCATCCGGGCTAGGTAAGAGAGAGCTCTAATAGCGTAGCCAACTGTTTGACTCAGCACGATTCGCTCCTTCTTTTAAGAACATGATAAGATGACCATCAGGTCTTTTTATCATGATTAATAGGTATCATATATTCGACCAAAATTTTGTCAAGTGTTTTGTAAATCAAGTTTGAATGAAATCCTGGAATAAGTATAAAAATGAGATAGCTTTCAATTTTCGTATTATCCTACTTAACACTGATGAGCAAATTATATGCCATTAGCTTAAGTTATGTAACCTACTAAGAATCTTATGAACATCGCTCTTTTTAGAAAAGTGTGTTTGTCATAAAATAAGACATCTGACACTTTTACAACAATTAAAAAACTCAAAATTTACTAATAAAAACTTTAAAGAATTTTTCGGCATATAAATTGCAGTGTATTGGAAATAAAAACTGAAGTAAGGAAATCTTTCTTATATGAAGAAGATTACCGATCTGCAAAAGGAAAATGGAACAAGCTGTATGACCCCAAATCCTGTTACCGTAATTGCTGAGGAAGATGTTAAAGCTACCCTTCACACTTCCTGGCTCGAGAAGATCAGGGGAAATATAAAATCACTTCGCTTTAACCGTAATGAAATTTCTGGCTCCCTTGGTGATATGGGAACATTTATTCCTCTCCTTGTAGGAATGGTTTCTATAAATGGACTAAATATAGCAAGTGCTCTTTTCTTCTCAGGCCTCTTTAATACCATAACAGGTATTTTCTTCGGAATTCCAATGGCTGTTCAGCCTATGAAAGCAATTGCTACTGTTGCGATAAGTGAAGGACTCACAAAAAACGAGATCCTTTCTGCCGGAATAATAACAGGGCTTGTAATTTTTCTTTTCGGAATAACAAAAGTCATTGAATTTTTTAACCGAATAATTCCGCTTAGCGTAGTAAGGGGACTGCAACTTGGACTTGGCCTTCAACTTATAATGAAGGGGTTTTCAATGGTTCTAAGTACAGAACGCTTCTTTGGATACGATAGTATATTTGTAGGGATACTTACCGGGGTGTTTGTTCTCATTCTTTTTTTCAGTAGAAAAATCCCTGGAGCACTTGTCATATTCTTGTTTGGACTCATAATGCTGTTTTTGGAATCACCAGAGTTCATTAGCGGTCTAAAACCCGGCTTCTATATACCAAGTTTTGTTAATCTAAGTAGGGATGATTTTGTAATTGGAACTCTAAAAGGTGCAATCCCACAGGTGCCCCTTACGACTCTAAACTCTGTAATTGCGGTATGCGCACTTTCGCGGGATTTATTTCCGAAAAAAGGGGCGGGAACGAGGGAAGTTTCGATAAGTGTTGGGCTTATGAACCTTATTGGATGCTGGTTTGGGGCAATGCCAATGTGTCATGGAGCAGGAGGTCTTGCAGGGCAGTACAGGTTTGGAGCAAGAACCGGAGGAAGTGTGGTATTTTTAGGTTTAGTAAAAATTCTTCTTGGAGTGTTTTTAGGTGGAGCGGCTTTTACGATTCTTGCCTCTTATCCAGTTAGCATTCTTGGAGTACTTCTTCTTTTCTCAGGTATAGAGCTTTCTCTTGTCGCAAGAGATGTAAGAACCAGAACAGATTACTTTATTATGATAATAACAACAGCGGCGATAATTTCTCTTTCTACAGCTATAGGTTTTATCATAGGATTTATAGTTTCTTATCTTTTACACTCTGGGATATTTAGTATTGAAAAATTTGGGAGATTTTTCGATGGAAAATAAAAGGCGAAAAAGTAAAATTAAAGATATAACAACTATGAAATGAATACTATAAGATATGTCCCGAAAGAAAAATATATTACAAAGGAAAAAATCGGTGAGCTTCACTTACAAGACCTTATTGATATTCAATACGGCTCCAATGGTTCATTATTTATTTTCACAGGAATTGTAAGGAGAGACAAAACCAAAAAGGGATTCGTTAGAGAAATAATTTATGAAGCTTATGAAGAGATGGCGGAAAAAGAGATGGAAAGGATAAAGCAGAAAGCATTAAAGAAGTTCAAATTAAGGGATATACTTATAAAACACAGAATAGGAAGAATAGTTGCTGGAGAAGCTTCTATTATTGTTGCGGTTTTCTCTCGGCACCGAAAAGAGGGAATCCAAGCAGTAGATTACGTAGTTGAAGAAATAAAGAAGAAAGTTCCGATTTGGAAAAAGGAAATCTTCGAAGACGGTTCGTATCGTTGGAAGTAGCGTAATGTTTGGCATAAGTGAAATAATGGGAGGCATAAAGTATAAGTGGTAAAACAAATGGTAGCCGTCAAGCAAGCTAAAGATCTACTCATAAAAAACATAAATTCACTTGAACCTATTAGTAAAAATTTGCTCGAAGCGGTAGGTTACGTTATGGAGGAAGATATTTTCTCTCCGATTGACCTTCCACCTTTTACATGTTCCGCCATGGATGGATATGCAATCCGTTCATCTGATGTTCAAGACAAGCTACCTATAAAATTAAAGATCAAAGGAGAGATAAAAGCAGGTGATTTTAAGAACATAACTGTGGGAGAAGGATATGCTTTTAAAATTTTTACAGGTGCACCTATACCTTTTGGGACGGATTATGTTGTTATGCAAGAGTATACTCAACAAGAAGATGATTTTGTTCTGATAAAAAAGAATTTTAGTAAATATGAAAATATAAGATGGAAAGGTGAAGAAATTAGAAAGGGACAAAAGGTTCTGAGTAGAGGGACAGTGCTTAATCCTGTGGTAATTGGATTTCTTGCTATTATGGGAATAGACAAAGTAAAAGTTATAAGAAAACCCAACGCTTACTTAATAGTTACGGGAAGTGAGCTTGTAATACCAGGAACTCCGCTAAAACTAGGGAAAGTTTATGATTCCAACTCTTTTTCCATTTACTCTGCTCTGAAAGATATGGGAATTGAAAGAATAAGTATGGTGAGAAGAGGAGACGATTTTAGAGCCATTCATAAAGCTTTTGAAAAAGCCATTGCTGGATCCGATGTTATTATTTTCAGTGGAGGGGTATCGGTGGGGAAATATGACTTTGTCAGAGAACTTTTTGAGAAAGTTGGAGTAGAAACGATTTTTTATAAAGTAGAACAGAAGCCTGGGAAACCAATCTATTTTGGAAGATATAAAGGAAAAATAATTTTTGGGCTTCCCGGAAATCCTGTTTCATCTCTTGTTTGCTTCTATGGATATGTGTATCCTGCTATCCGTAAGATGATGGGACTTTATCCTATATTCCTTGAAGAGAAAACTTTGAGTTTACTTAAAGAGATTAGAAATAAAGGAGGCAAAGTTAATTTTTTAAGAGGTATGTTTTATAGTAATACTGTTATGCCTTTGAAATATCAGAGTTCACATATGCTTTCCTCCTTTGCTAAGTCAAACTGCTTAATAGTTGTTCCAAGGAATAGAAAGTTGTTGAAAAAGGGAGAGAAAGTAAAAGTTCAAATACTACCTATGTAAAATCAATTGCAATGTCCAGACTAGAATATTTGTCCTACCATTGGCACATATGCCCTAAACCTGTCCGATTTTCTGACACCTTACACCTTTCTAATTTTTTAGAATTCAATGATTATAAGGTATTCTAATTGGCACAAAGTTTGTATTACTAAAGCTAACCGAGATGGAGGTAAGAGAATTGAAAAGAAAGATCTCCACGATAATTCTGGTGGGTTTTATCGCGATGTTAGTATCCTGTAAAGGAGATAAAGAAGAAAAATCGGAATCAGATGTTGGTGAAACAAAGAAGGAAGTAGTTAAAGCTCAGCAGGAGATGCCGAAAGCACCTCCTCCTATTAACGAAGAGCTCGCAGAAAAGGGTGAAGAATTATTTAAGACCAAAGGCTGCATAGCATGTCATACAATTGGAAAAGGAAGAATAACAGGTCCGGATCTCGCTGGTGTTACAAAAAGACGTAAGCTCGATTGGATCGAAAACCAGATTCTTCATCCTGAAGTAATGGTAGAAAAAGACCCTATAGCTAAGGAACTGCTGGCAACTTATCTGGTAAAGATGCCTAATCAAAATGTTACTCCAGAAGAAGCGCAGGCAATCATTATGTATTTAAGAGAAAAGGATTCAGAAGCAAAGGAAGAATCTGAGCATAAGGAATAAAGATAAATCTAATCACAAAAAGGAGGTAAATAAAATGAGACTTATAAATTGTGGGAAGATAATGAGACTCTTATCTCTCCCTCTTTTAGTTGGTTTTCTCGGGCTTCTATTTGCCTGCAAAGGAGGGCAAAGCCCGGCAGAGAAGGTTTATGTACCACCGGGAAAGCTTGATAGCTACTATGCCTTTCTCTCTGGTGGTCATTCAGGTCAGATTGGGGTCTTTGGACTCCCTTCGGGAAGATTAATAAAGATGATACCCGTTTTTGCACCTGACGTAGCTATAGGCTGGGGTATTGATGAGGGGAGTAAGGAAATAATGGGAGGCTACATCTGGGGAGACGCCCATCATCCAGCTCTTTCAGAAACTAACGGTGATTACGATGGTAGATGGTTGTTTATCAACGACACTGCTAATGGTCGTATTGCACGAATAGACCTAAAGGATTTCGTGACGAAAGAAATAATTACACTTCCGAACGTTGGGGGGAACCATGCAAGTCCATTCGTCACGCCCAATACAGAGTATTTGGTTGGCGCAACGAGATTTTCCATTCCTGTGCCAAACCGTGATGTTCCAATTGAGACCTACAAAGAAAATTTTAACGGCGTAATCGCCTTTGTAAGTGTGGATAAAGATACTGGTCACATGGAAAACGCTTTCCAAATCCTGATGCCGCCATTTGATTATGACTTAGCCGATGCCGGTAAAAGGGTCAGTTACGGTTGGGCTTTTTTTAGCTGTTACAACTCAGAAGAGGCGTATAAGGATTTAGAGGTCGAAGCCTCTCAAAAAGACAGGGACTTTATAGCCGCTGTAAACTGGAAAGCCGCTGAAGAAGCTATTAAGGAGGGAAAGTACAAGGAGATAAACGGTGTTAAAGTCATTGATCCGCAAGAGGTAAAAGGTATCGTCTACTTTCTGCCTACACCTAAAAGCCCGCATGGTTCCGATGTCACTCCTGATGGGAAATATATAGTTGGGGGTGGAAAGCTCGCTGCAGTAGTCACTGTGCACGGTTTTGAGAAAATGCAGGAAGCTATCAAAAAAGGCGATTTTGATGGAGAAGTTATGGGTATACCAATCCTCAAGTACGAATCTGTGAGGGTTGCTGAAGTTCCTGTAGGTTTAGGTCCTCTTCATACCCAATTTGATGACCAGGGATATGCTTATACATCCCTTTTTGTGGATTCTGCAATTGCTAAGTGGAAGCTTGGGACATGGGAAGTGGTAGATAAGATACCAGTTTATTACAATATCGGGCATCTCGCCGCTGTACACGGAGATACTGTTAAACCAAGGGGTAAGTTCGTTCTTGCCATGAACAAAATCGCTAAAGGCAGATACCTACCTGTAGGACCTTCGCATCCAGAAAGCGCTCAGCTTATTGATATTTCCGGCAAGAAGATGGAAATGCTACTTGATTTTCCCACCCCTGTGGAACCCCACTATGGTCAGATAATAGATGCTACTCTCATAAAACCTGAGCTTGTATATCCGCTAGACCAAAACAAAGACCCATACGCAATTAAAAGTGCCGACCAAGCTCGCGTAGAGCGAAACGGAAATAGGGTAGACGTCTACATGATTGCGATAAGGAGCCATTTCACTCCTAATATCCTTAAATTCGAGGAAGGTGATAATGTTTACTTCCATATAACTAATCTAGAACAGGACGTGGATATTACTCATGGATTCGGAATCAATTTCTCTAACGTAGATATGCAGATTGAGCCTGGTGAAACAAAAACGGTTAAATGGGTTGCTGAGAAGCCGGGTATCTATCCATTTTATTGCACAAACTTCTGCTCAGCACTTCATCAGGAAATGCAAGGTTATATCGAGGTAGCCTCTAAAGGCTCCAAATAAAAAACCGATGTGAGAAAGGAGGGGTGACAATCTCTTTGTCCCTCTCCTTTCTCAATCCTCTACAATAAAGGGTATATGAGGTAGTTCCTAAGGGCTCCAAATAAAAAACTAGTTGGAAAAAGAGAGGAGGTAGTCTTTTTGTCCTTCTCCTCTCTCGATTTTCTAATTGTAGTAGGTATTATAAAAATGACTCTTGTTCTCTCAGGTAAAGGAGATATGACATGGCTAAAGACACCTTAACTATTATAGATAATCGCACAGGCAAAAGTTATGAGATTCCCATTAGCTTATCAAAGCGAGTGCGAATCCTTATTCTTGCCGCAGCCCTGTTAATTATCCCGGGGATATTTCTCCCCGTCTGGACTATAACACTAGTGGCTCCTCAGTATCCAAAAGGTATAAAGATGTCCATATACGCAAACAAATTAACTGAGTATAATCCCGAAACTGGGATGACAAGTAATGTTCCCAGGCTAATTAACGGTCTTAATCACTATATAGGGATGCATGAAATAAGACCTGATGAATTCAAGGAGTTTCGCTGGCTTCCTTCGGCAATCATAGCCTTCAGTATTCTGGCACTTCTATCTGCTCTCGTAGGTAGAGGGTATTTTGCTGCTGTGGGATGGGTTATATTTATCCTGTTTGCCGTTTTTATGATTGGTGATTTTTACAGATGGCTTTATGAATATGGTCACAACCTTAGCCCTCAGGCCGCTATAAAAATAGATCCTTATATGCCGCCTGTTATAGGATGGAAGCAACTTGCAAATTTTAAGGTTATAAGCCTTCCGGGCACCGGTTCTATACTCATGGGCTTTGCTGCAATCCTTGGACCTATTATATTATGGCTCGAATCAAAACAAAAAAGATTATCTTAATCGCATGTTTAATTCTCCTCACTAGCTTCCAAGTGAGATCCTTTACGAGGGAGATCACCGTAGGAAAAGGACTGACCTATTCTTCTATTACAGAAGCTCTCCAGGTTTCGAATGAAGGAGATACAATAGTTGTTAAAAACGGAGTTTATAAAGAGAACATAGTTATAAATAAAAGCGTGCATCTTATTGGTGAAGAAAATCCCGTTATTGAGGGTGATTATAGAGGCGATGTTGTGAGAATTGAGACTGATAAAGCCAGTATTAAGGGTTTCACTATACGAGAAAGTGGAGTTGATCTTCGCAAAGATGAAAGCGGGATAAAGGTAATGAATTCAGAAGGGGTTACTATAGAAGAAAACCAACTTGAGGATAATATAATCGGTGTCTATCTTTATTCGTCCCCTAATAACATAATTAGGAATAACACATCCTATGGAAGAGCAGATTACACAACGGAAGAAACAAATGGAAACGGAGTACATCTCTGGAAGTCGCCAAATAACACAATAGAAGGAAATCACATAAGAAAGCATAGGGATGGTATATACGTAGAGTTCTCACCAGGTAACTTAATCAGAAATAACCACTGTGAGAGAAACGTAAGATACGGTCTCCACTATATGTATTCAGATAAAAACACATTTGAAGGAAATACATTTGAGAGAAATGGAACAGGAAGCGCACTTATGTATTCTAAGAACATCATTCTTAGAGGAAATACTTTCAAAGATAACCTAGGTCCAAACGGTTTCGGAATGCTTCTTAAATCTCTAACCGATAGCATTACTGAAGAAAATTTAATCGCTAATAACACTGTAGGGATTTTTATGGATGACGCAAATAGAAATGTTTTTACTAAGAATATCTTCTCACAAAACGGCTGGGCAATTGATCTATTCTCTAGCTCCAATGATAACGTTCTATATGCCAATAACTTTTTAGATAATACATATCAGGTGATGACGGACACAGACCGCACAACAAACCGGTTTTTTAAAAACTCAACGGGAAATTACTGGAGCGACTACAAGGGATATAATGGATATGATTTAAATGGAGATGGAATAGGAGACATTCCATACAAGCCGGTAAAGCTTCTATCATACCTTATGAAACGATATCCCGACCTTACAGTTTTTTTAGAAAGTCCAGGGTTAAAAGCACTTGAGTTTGCAGAAAGGGTTCTTCCTGTGTTAAATCCTGTGGAGTTAAACGACCCATATCCGTTAATGAATCCCGTTCAAATTGAAGAAGATTCAAAATGATTAAAATAGAAAATCTTACTAAGGATTATGGAAATATAAAAGCACTTCTAGGAGTTTCTCTCGATATCGAAAAGGCTGAGACCTTTGCCATAGTCGGTCCAAATGGTGCAGGTAAAACCACTCTTCTCAACACTATTGTTGGGTTAGTACATCCAAGTGGTGGAAAAATCACAGTTGATAATATTGAGGTTAGTAAAAATCCAAAAGAGATAAAAAAGAGAATCGGATACCTTCCGCAGAGAATCTCTTTTCATGAGAACTTAAGCGTGCTTGAAGTTATTGAATTTTATGCCTCTCTTAGAGGGGTAAATAATAACAATTTGGAAAATGCCCTCAGTGCTGTAGGAATTCTTGAACAGAGAAATAAAAAAGTCGGAGCCTTATCAGGTGGAATGCTTCAGAGGCTTGCCCTTGCCCAGGCGATTATTTCTGACCCTCCAATCCTTATCCTTGATGAACCTACAATCAGTTTAGATCCTGAGGGAAGAATAGCTTTTAAAAAGCTTATCAGGGAAGAGAAAAGTAAGGGGAAAACGATTCTCCTCTCATCCCATATCCTCAGTTACATAGAGGAACTAGCCGACAGAATTGCTATACTCGTTCGAGGAAAGGTTGTGGCACTTGATACATTAGGGGGCCTAAGGACCAGGCTTAAAATGGGATCAATACTTGAAGTAGTAATCGAAAATCTGAGTTCACAGGCACTCAGTCTTGTCGAGGACTTAGGAGCAAAGAACGCTACAATTAATGGAAATAGACTCAGGTTCTTTATCACTCCGGAGGATAAATCAAAGGTGATTAAAACTCTCGTGGAAAATGGGTTCAACGTTATGGACTTATGGACAGAAGACTCATCACTTGAAGAAATCTTTATCAAATACACGGAGGGTGATTCCGATACTTATACAAATTCTATTAAATAGCAGCGCATTCAAAAGAAAGTTGTCATTTCGAGCTTTAGCGAAGCAATCCCTTATTTTGAGATTGCTTCGTCGCTTCGCTTCTCGCAATGACAGGCTGGGTTGTACCCTTTTGAAAAATCGAATTGGTATTAGGATAGCAATCTTTTTATTTTTGTTAATTATTAGCTGTCAATCCGAAAATTCTCCTGTTTCTATCAACAAGGGAACGGACATGTGTGAATACTGTCGGATGATGATAGATGATTTTCACTACTCGGCTGAGATTGTTACAAAAAGAAAAGTTCACAAATTTGACGATATTGGGTGCATGCTGGCTTATGCTCAATCCAATGATTTGAGTCTCGATAAGGCTCACTTTTGGGTGATGGACTTTGATAGCGCAACCTGGATTAAGGGAGAAGAAGCTTACTTTGCACTTTCTCAAGGGATTCATACACCAATGGGATATGGAATCATAGCCTTTAAAGACCTAATTAAAACCAAAGAAACTGCAGACAAAACCAAGGGTGAAGTCAAGGAGTTTAAATCCCTATTCAATATAGACTGGAAACAAAGACATGAACACTGAGATGAGATCGGTTTACGTCATTGCTAAAAGAGAGTTTTTAGACGCTATAAGAGACAGATGGTTTTTCTTTTTTGCTGTTCTTTTTATTCTCCTTGACTCAACTGTAGCTTATTCTGGAATCGTAAGTGGCGGGGATAATACCTTTTTAAAACCTGCCGTGAGCTTACTGAACCTTGCTCTAATTCTTGTCCCCCTTATGGCTCTCATAATGGGAGCAAACAGTTTTACAGGAGCTAAAGAATCGTGGGAATTGCTCTTAATACAGCCCATTAGCCGAAAAGAAGCTGTATTAGGGAAATATCTCGGTCTTGGAATAGCCATAACAGCAACTCTTCTTCTTGGCTTTATTTCTGCTGGGCTAATTCTTATTTTAAACATAGGCTCTAAGGAGCTATCACACTTTTTATTACTTGTTTTTCTTTCTATTCTGCTTTCTCTTATTTTTCTCTCAATTGCCTCACTGGTATCAATAACCTTAGGGGAAAAAGCAAAATCTATCGGGATTAGCTTTATGGTCTGGTTTTGGTTTGTGATCATCTACGATTTTATCTTGGTGGGTTTAACCCTAGCTTACGGAGAGCTAATCATTGCACTTCTGTTTTTAAATCCTGCAGATCTTGTAAGGACTACACTTCTTACATCACTTGGTAGTGCAGCTCTTGTGGGACCTGCAGGAGCAGTGCTCAGTAAAACCCTTGGAAGTTTCACAGGCATGATAATTTCCTCAATAGCCCTCCTTGCTTGGCTTTTACTTCCACTACTAGTAGCTCTTTTTATTTTCGAAAGAAAGGATATTTGATCTAATGTCTCTTCAAATAACCATTGGTTTTACACAGGCTATATTTCACAAAGGGTTTTAGAGGACAAGCACACCCTTCGACTGTGCTCAGACTTCGTCGTGAGCTCAGCCGAACGGGCGAACGGTATTTAAACACTGTATCTGAGGTTCGCCGTTCGTGGCGAGCCCTTCACCTAGTCTCGGGACAGGCCTGTCGAACCATGAACAGCGATCTTGAGCCTGCTTTGAAGAATCATATGGACTCTTCATATGCAATTGGTATAACTTTATTTCTTCAAAATTTCAGCAACTTGTAAAGAGGAACCCGGCGAGATGGATGAGGCACACATTAACATCCCCGGCTCTAGAAATTTCACAATATTATTGTAACCATATTATTGTAGCCATCCGTGTCAGCTATATAAACAATCGTATGTGATCCATGTTCGATATAAACATTATTTAAAGTGATCCCCTTTACATTCTCATTTATAAATACCTTTCTGAAACGACCGATATTAATAGGGCAGTCCTCAGGTTCATGAGTTTATCTCTACGTTTATTTCTTCGGTCTTAATTTTGCATGTGGATATGGAGTAGGTAACAAAAATAATAAATAACGATTATATAACAGTTGCGATCTAAGCATACGTTATACTTTACAATCATAGTTCATATAATAGAGTTTAGACAAAATCAAAACCGGTATTGAAAGAATGAAGATCTCTGAACTATTAGATAAAAATACAATCGAACTAGATCTAAAGGCAAAGAAAAAGGCGCAAGCGATACACGAAGTAGCTGATATTCTTTACAAGACCAAGAAGATTAAAAATCCTAATGATATAGTCGCCGTACTTTTAGAAAGAGAAAAGGTTTCACCTTCCACGTTTGAAAACGGAGTAGCAATACCGCATGCTACAATCGAGGGGATAAAAGAGGTAGTTGCCTGTTTGGCGATATCAAGGTCTGGAATAGATTTTGAATCCCCTGATAAGAGACCAGTTCGAGTTATATTTCTCCTTTTATCTCCATTAGAAGAAAGCGAAACCCATCTTCAGATTCTCTCAAAAGCAGAGGGGCTTCTCCAAAATAAGAAACTGTGCGACGCCCTTATTACCAGTTATAGCAAGGAAAAGTTAATCAATGAGATCATCAATGCGGAGAGAATGGGTTGGGACATGTATATTAACCTTTCGAAAGAAGATGTTCTACTAGAACTCGGTACAACCGAAAGGGGATTGTCTAGGGAAGAGGCAAAAAGAAGACTCCAGAGGTACGGATCAAATTTACTTGAGAAAATTAGAAAAAAACCTCTCCTCCTTCGCATCTCGGCTAATCTGACCAATCTCCTTGCGATTCTTCTCTGGGTAGCCGGAATCCTGGCTTTTATGGCTAACTTGCCTGAGCTTGCCTGGGCAATACTAGCCGTTATTTTCATAAACGCTCTTTTTTCCTTCTGGCAGGAATACAAAGCAGAAAAGGCGATCGAAGCTCTTAGGGGGCTTATTCCATCTTACAGCCGGGTTTTAAGAGACGGTAAAGAGGATAGAATCTTAACCTCTGAGATAGTTCCTGGGGATGTAATCCTACTTGAAGAAGGGGATAAAGTGCCGGCTGACGGAAGACTATTTGAAG
>Ga0209001_1000110_pt1 | contig 17358 bp, 20 predicted proteins | sample Rifsed13ft2_FD_184006 | JGI IMG/M metagenome (GOLD analysis project Ga0209001, IMG submission 184006) | Soil microbial communities from Rifle, Colorado, USA - sediment 13ft 2 (SPAdes) (version 2) | ecosystem: Environmental > Terrestrial > Deep subsurface > Rock core/Sediment | place: Rifle...
ATCCAATCTGCTCTCTCTGATCTATACGGGCAGCATTCTGGGCGCGCAGATGGCCTGGATTCGGGTGCTTACCGCACTGGCCATGGCCATGGTCGTCGGCGGGGTCATGACCCTGGCCTTTCGGCGAGAAGAAGCGGCGCGTGCGGCTCCGCAGACAAACACACGGAGCGCCATCCTCAGCCGCACCGACCTTGGGCTGCTCCTACTGCTGGTCGTCTCCCTGCTGGCACCCAACTACCTCGTGCAGCGCGGCCCGTACAGCCTGAAGGTCGCCGTCTGGGCCGCCGCCATGGCCGTCGTCGCCGGCTACGCGTACTGGAGGAAGACCGGCCCGGAGATCCGCCGCTGGCTGGGGGAGACCTGGTGGTTCGTGCGCATCATCTTTCCCCTGCTGCTCGCCGGAGTCTTCATCGTCGGGATCATCGGGGCCGCGCTGCCGCGTGCCTGGATCGAGACCTATCTGGGCGGCTCGGGACTGCTGGCGTCGTTCTTCGCCACGCTCCTGGGCAGCATCAGCTACTTCGCCACCATGACCGAGGCGCCGTTCGTGCACACGCTGCTCGGCCTCGGCATGGGCAAGGGGCCCGCGCTGGCGCTTCTTCTCACGGGGCCGGGACTGAGCCTGCCGAACTGGCTGGCGATCGGCCGGGTCTTTGGGGCGAAGAAAGCGATCGTCTATGTCGGCACAATCATCGTCCTGGGCACCATCAGCGGTTGGTTTGCCGGGAAATTCATCTTTGGATAGGCGATACGGAGGAGGGAGGGGCAGTCGTGATCACGGTTGAGGTGTTCGGTCCGGGCTGCGCGAAGTGCCAGGCCACCATCCGCACGGTGCGAGACGCCCTACAGATGCTAGGGTTGGAGGCTACGCTGAACGAGATCCGCGACCCGAAGGAGATGGCGCTGCAGAGAGTGGTCTTCACGCCGGCCGTCCGGGTCAACGGCGAGTTGAAGTGCGCCGGCCGGGTCCCCGCGCTGGCCGAAGTGACGACTTGGCTGGCGACGGCGGCGGAAGCGGCGTAGTTCCCGCGAACGACGAACGACGGGCGCGCCTGCTCGTCCGCTGAGCGGGGAGCGGGGTCTGCCGCCCCGAAGCCCATTCTTGCCATCTGCCTTGCAATGCATTACAGTGCAGTTTGGGGGCTGTCCCGTGGAGAAGCAGTTGACCGTCCGGCTGCCGGCCGGGCTGGCGAGGAAGCTCGAGCGCCTGGCGCGTCAGTCCAGGCGAAGGCGATCGGAGTTAGTGCGTCTCGCCCTTGAGCAATTCCTGGAGAGCCCCGGCAAAACTGCGGTCGTCCGACCGATCGATCTGGTGCGAGACTTGATCGGGATCGCGGATCTCGGCATCCCCGATCTTGGTGAACGTCACCGTGACTACCTGATCAGCCGGCTGCGGCATGGCCGCTCCACTGATTCTTGATACCGGTCCCTTCGTCGCCATCGTTCATCGCGGTGACCGCCGCCACCCCGAATGCGCCGAGGTCCTGCGGAACTGGGAGGGGGCGATTCTCACCACGGAAGCCGTCCTCACAGAGACGCTGCATCTCGTTGGTCAGGCCTGGAGCATCCAGGAGGCCTGCCTGAAGTTCTTCCTCCGTGGCGCGTTCCAACTTGTGCCCGCCTCCTTAGAAAGCCTGCGGCGGGTCACGGCGTTGATGGAGCAGTATGCGGACGTGCCTATGGACTTTGCCGACGCCACGCTCGTGGCCCTGGCGGAGGATCTCCACGTAGACCAGGTCTTCACGCTGGACCGGCGGGGGTTCTCTGCCTACCGGCTCTACGGTCGGCAACCCTTCAGGCTCATGCCGTAGCACCCGCGGGTTAGAGGGCCTGCCCGCGGTAGGCCCAGCCGGTCAACTGCCGCTCGATCACGGCGAAGATGACGAAGAGCGCGACGCCCATCGCCGCCACGACGACGAGCCCGGCGAAGACCAGCGGCACGTCAAAGCGGGAACTGGCGGCGATCATCAGGTAACCGATTCCCCGATTCGCCGCCACCGTCTCCGAGATCACGGCGCCGACGAAGGCCAGCGTCACCGCCACCTTCAGCGAGGCGAAGAAGTAGGGGAGGGAACGGGGGATCCCGATCTTGGTGAAGATTTCGCGTTTCGTGGCCCCCAGCGAGCGGAGCACGTCCTGCAGTTCCGGCTCCAGCGTGGCCAGGCCCGTCGCCACGTTCACGACGATCGGGAAGAACGAGATCAGGAACGCCGTGAGGATGGCCGGGATGGTGCCGATGCCGAACCAGATCACCAGCACCGGCACAATCGCCACCTTGGGCACGCTATTGAAGGCTACCAGCAACGGGTAGAGCGCGCGGTAGACCAGCGTGGAGTAGCCGATCGCCAGGCCCAGGCCCATGCCCCCGGCCAGCGCGAGCCCGAACCCGACCAGTGTCGTGTAGAGGGTCTGCCCGGCGTTGAACCAGATCGCCCCCTGCCACTTCAAGTACGCCGCCCACACCGCCCGCGGTCCCGGCAGGATGAAGACCGGAATGCGCAGCACGGTGACGAGCACCTCCCAGAGGATGAAGGTGGCCAGGATGACCAGGGCCGGGGGCAGCCACTCATTCCAGCGGCCCCATCTTTTCATGCCGGCCTCCCGTCGCCGATGCGCCGGCGGATTTCCAGATAGGTCTCCGTGAACCCGGGCGTAAAGGTGTCCGGCAGCGTGCGGGGCCGGGGGAGCGGCACGTCGGCCTGATGGATTAGGCGGCCGGGGCGGGGGCTCATCACGTAAACGATGTCGGCCAGGAAGATGGCCTCCCGCAGGTCGTGTGTCACGAGAACCACCGTGAACCGGCGCTCCAGCCAGAGCTTCTGCAGCACCTGCCAGAGCTCTTCGCGCGTAAAGGCGTCCAGCGCGCCGAAGGGTTCATCCAGCAGCAGGAGTTCCGGATGGTGGATCAGGGCGCGGCAGAGGCTGACCCGCTGCTGCTGTCCGCCGGACATCTGCCAGGGGTGGCGGTGGCCGAATCCCTCAATTCCCACCGACGCCAGCAGCGCGTTGGCCTGGGCGACGTACTCCGATCGCTGGCTACGGAAGCGGCGCTTGTGCGGCTCGACGATCTCTAACGGCAGCAGCACATTGTCCAGCGTGCGGCGCCACGGGAGCAGGATGGGGTTCTGAAAGGCCATCCCTACGTTCTTCTGCGGGCCGCGCACCGGCGCGCCGCCCACGCGGACCTCGCCGCCGGTCGGCCGGAGCAGGCCGGCAAGCAACTTCAGGAGGGTGGTCTTGCCGCAGCCGCTGGGACCGGTGACGGCCACGAAAGCGCCCTGCGGGACGGTCAGGCTCACCTCTTCCACCGCGGCGACGACCTGTCCCTCATGCTCGTAACTGGCGCTGACGTGATCCAGGACCGCGAAGGAGTCCGTGGCGGCGGCGTTCATGGGGCCGGTCTCAAGAGGGAGAAATGCTGGGGCGGGGATGACCGCGAGGTTCCCCGCCCCGACTTCTCATTATCGCAGCGCCGGGAGCATGCGGTCCTTCTTCGGCGGCAGGAACTTGCCGTTAAACACCTCATACCACTTGGGCCTGGTGGGCAGACCGAACGACTCGGCGACCGCGTCGATCGCCCGGGCCAGCCGCTCCGCGCGCACCCCGCCGAACCCGTCCGCCGCGACCTCTCTCGTCAGGACGTTCGACCGCAGCGCCAGGAGGAGGCGCTCCAGTTCCACGCTTTCATTGATCAGCGGGTCGCGCTTCTTGATTGCGGCGATAGCTCCCGACGGGTCGTTGATCGAATCCTTCACGCCCTCGATGAACGCCTTGAGGAACCCGCGCACCGCGGCCGGCTCCCGGTCCAGCAGGGTCTTCGGCACCATGACGGCGTTGCCGTAGAGCGGCAGGCCGTAGTCGCTGTAGAGGAACGCGACGATGTCGTCCGGCCGGACCCCCGCGGCCTTCAGGTTAATGAACGCCGTGAAGTAGAAGCCCGTGATCGCGTTGACCGTGCCGCGAATCAACGAGGGTTCGCGCAGCGGCACGTCCATGCTCACCCACTCCACGGAGTCCGGGTGGATGCCCACCGCGCGGGCAAAGACGGGAAACAGACGGCGGGGCGCGTCGCCCACCGGCGCGCCCAGCTTCTTCCCGACGAGATCCTGCGGCGATCGGATGTTCTCCCGCCGCAGCGTCAGGATGGCGAAGGGCGGCGAGTTGAGGAGGATGGCGATGGCGACCAGTTCCTTGCCCGGGTTGCGCGCGTTGAACTCGATCATGGAGTTGATGTCCGCGTACCCCAGGTCGTAGGCGCCGCTGGCGATCTTCGTCACCGCGTCCGCCGAGCCGAACCCGCGGTCCATCGTGAGGTTGATCCCCTCCTTCGCGTAGTAACCCTTCTCCAGGGCGATCACAAAGGGTGCCTGCGGCCCCTGGATCAAGAAGTCCAGCGTGAACTTCCACGTCACCGTTCTCCCCTGAGCGAGTGACGGTGCGGGGGCCAGCGTCGCCACCTGCAGGACGATGGCCACGGCCAGCATCAACGGGATCCATCGCCGTCCCATGGTGCTCCTCCCAACCGAGGGCGGACGCCCCCAGAGATGTGGATTCACTAGTAATTCCTTCGTCTGTGACCGTATCCCTTGAGGGTCGGCGAGGGCATCGGGCGCAGGCCCGATTTTCGCGGACAGGTGCGGAAACCGAGCGCCAGAAGTCTTCCCGGGCGCGGCATATCCGCTAACATGGAGCGGGAGACAGAGCCCATGGCGTCGTCACGCAATCGGTCGCGCGCGGTGGCCCGCCTGCGCATCGTCATCCCGCTGCTGGTGGTCGCGGCGGGGATCTGGGCGGGGATCGTCTATCTGCGCAACGACCGCGCCAACCCCGATGTGCTCACGGCCTCCGGCACGATCGAGGCCTCACAGGTCAGCGCCGCCAGCAAGATCCCCGGGCGCATTCTGCGGCTGCACGCCGCCGAGGGTGATGTCGTGCGCGCCGGCACGCCACTCGTGACGATCGAGGGGCGCGAACTGCTGGCGCAGATCGATCAGGCGCGGGCGGTTGTGGCAGCGGCGCGCGCCCGGCTGGCCCAGGCGCAGTCCGCGCTGGCGCTGCAGCAGCGGCTGCTGGAGGCGCAGATCGCCCAGGCGGAGGCGGGGCTCGATGCGGCGCGCACCCGTCTGGAGCAAGCGGAGGAGACGAGAGACCTCACCGCGCGGCAGGTCGCCGAGGGGGTGAGCCAGGCGGAGGCGGCGCTGGAGACGGCGCGCGCCAACAGCGAAGCGGCGAGGGTGAACCGCGACAAGGCCGCGCGCGACCTGGCCCGCCTGCAGGCCCTCTACCGGGACGGCGCGATCAGCGCGCAGCAGGTGGACGCTGCCCGCGCCGCCCACGACGCCGCCCGCGCACAGTACGAGGCGTCGCTGAAGGTCGTGCGGCAGGCGGAGGTAGCCCGGCAGCTGGCGCGCGTCAACCTCAAGCAGGTGGAGATTCGCGAGCGTGACGTCGCCGCGGCGGAGGCGCAGGTGCGGCAGGCCGAGGCGGCGCTGCGCACGGCCCGCGCCGGGGAGGAGACGCTGGCCCAGCGCCGCGCGGACGTGGCCGCCGCGGCCGCGCAGGTGGCGCAGGCCGAAGCCGGCGTCCGGTTGCTCCTCACACAGCAAAAGAACCTGATCGTCACCTCGCCGATCGACGGCGTCGTCATCGCCAAGCACGCCAGCGCAGGAGAGATCGTCGCCGCCGGCGCGCCCATCCTCACCGTGGCCGACCTCGACGCGGTCTGGGTGCGGCTCTTCATCCCCCTGCCGCATCTGGGAAAGGTCGGGCTGGGGCAGGCGGTCGAGGTGCAGACCGACGCGTTCCCCGGCCGCACCTTCACCGGTACCGTCACCGAGATCGCGCAGCGGGCGGAATTTACACCGAAGAACGTCCAAACGCAGGAGGAGCGGGTGAAGCTCGTCTTCGCCGTGAAGGTAACCATCCCCAACCCCGGCCACCTCCTCAAGCCGGGCATGCCGGCGGACGCGGTGATCCGCACCGCGGCCAACCGGGAGACCACGCAAGGCAGCAAATGATCGTCGTCGAAGGGCTGACCAGGCGCTTCGGGCAGACCGTGGCGGTGGACGGCGTCTCCCTGGAGATCGCCCGCGGCGAGGTCTTCGGTTTGCTCGGGCCGGACGGCGCCGGGAAGACCACGCTCTTCCGCCTGCTCTGCGCGATTCTGGAACCCAGCGCGGGTACGGCACGCATCGCGGGCGCGGACATCCGCACCGCACCGGAGCGGGTGAAGGCGTCGATCGGCTACGTGCCGCAGTCGTTTGCGCTATGGCGCGACCTCACCGTGCTGGAGAACCTGCGGTTCATCGCCGAGACGTACGAGCTGCCGCGCGCGGCGATCGCCGAGCGCACGCAGCGCCTGCTCGCCTTCAGCCGGCTGGCCCCATTCGCGCGGCGGCAGGCGGAGTACCTCTCCGGGGGGATGCGGCAGAAGCTGGCGCTGGCCGCGGCGCTGATCCACGAACCGGAGGTCCTGCTGCTGGACGAGCCGACGACGGGCGTGGACCCGGTCTCGCGCCGCGAGTTCTGGCAGATCCTCTACGAGCTCAACCAGCAGGGAAAGACCGTGGTCATCGCCACCCCGTACATGGACGAGGCGGAGCGCTGCACGCGGGTGGCGCTGATGCACCAGGGCCGCATCCTCAGCGTCGGGCCGCCGGCGGCGGTCAAAGCGCAACTGGAGGGCGTCCTCCTGGAGATCGTCGCCGCGCCGCGGCGGGCGGCCCTGGCCGCGGCGCGGCTGATGCCCGAGGTGCGCCAGGGGACCGTCTTTGGAGAGAGCCTGCACCTGCTGGTCTCCGACGCGGCGGCGGCGCCCCGCATCCGGGAGCGGTTGGCGGCGGCGGGGATCACGGTGCAGGAGATCCGTCCGATCGAGCCCTCGCTCGAGGATGTCTTCGTCTCGCTGATGACGGCGCGGAGGGTGTGATGGCGGCGCGCGCAGCGGTCGACGACCCGGCCGTCGAAGCCCGCGGGCTGACGAAGCGCTTCGGCGCCTTCGTCGCCGTGGACCACATTGACCTGACGATTGCCCGGGGCGAGATCTTCGGATTCCTCGGCCCCAACGGCGCTGGCAAGACGACGACCATCCGGATGCTCTGCGGCCTGATGCCGCCCAGCGAGGGGACGGTGCGGGTGCTGGGCCTTGACGTGCGGCGGGACCCCGAGGGAATCAAGGAGCGCATCGGGTACATGGGGCAGCGTTCCAGTATGTACGATGACCTCACCGTCGGCGAACTGCTGAACTTCTACGGCCGCATCTACGGCCTGCCGGCCGACGAGCGGCGGCACGAAGTACACGCCTGGATCGAGCAGGCGGGGCTGCTGGGCCGGGAACGGCAGTTGGTGGGGACGCTCTCCGGCGGGTGGCGGCAGCGACTGGCCCTGGGCTGCGCCATCCTGCACCGGCCCGAACTCCTGTTGCTGGACGAGCCCACCTCGGGCACCGACCCCGTGCAGCGGCGTGAGTTCTGGGAGTTGATCTACCGCTTCGCCGACGAAGGGACGACCGTCCTCGTGACGACGCACTACATGGATGAGGCGGAACACTGCACGACCCTGGGCTTCATCCACGGCGGCCGCATCATCGCCCAGGGGAGCCCGGCGCAGATCAAGGCCACGGCGATGCGCGGTGGGCTGCTGGAGGTGCTGGCCGATCCCTGGATGGAGGCGCTGGCGACGCTGCGGGGTGTCCCCGCGGTGCGGGACGCGGCGCTCCACGGAGTAGCCATCCACGCCGTGGTGGACGATCCCCGCGCGGCGGCGCCGCAGGTCGCCGCGGCGCTGCGGGCGCACGGCGTGCAGGTGCGGCGGATCGCGGAGCGCGGCCCTTCGCTGGAGGACGTCTTCGTCTCGCTGGTGGAACCCGAGCGGGAAGCCGCCGGGACAAACGCGGGAGCCGGCCGTGCGTAGGCGCCTGGCGGCCATCATCATCAAGGAATTCGTCCAGCTGGTGCGCGACCCGCGCACCCTGGCGCTGGCGCTGCTCATGCCGGTCATTCAATTGCTGCTCTTCGGCTACGCCATCACCACCGAGGTCGAGCACCTGCCGACCGTCATCTTCGACCAGTCGCAGAGCCAGGAGAGCCGGGCGCTGATCCAGCGCTTCGTCAACTCGCGCTTCTTTGACGTCACGGCCCGGGCGGCCAATCTGCGGGAGGTGCAATCGCAGATCGACGGCGGCCGGGCGCGCGTGGGCATCGTCATCCCGCCCGACTTCGCCGCATCACTGCAGGCCGGGCGGCAGGCGCAGGTGCAAGTCATCGTGGATGCCTCGGACCCCCTGGTGGCCCGCAGTGCGCTCTCCACCGCGGAGGCGATTGGTCAGGTGGCCTCGCTGGAGATCGTGGGGCAGCTGCTCGCCCGGTCGGGGACGCCCAACGACGGGCTGCCGCTGGAGATCCGCACCCGCGCCTGGTACAACCCGGACCTGCGGAGCGTCAACTTCATGGTGCCGGGCCTCCTGGCGGTCGTGCTGCAGATGCTGACGATGATGCTCACCGCGGTGGCCATTGTGCGCGAGCGCGAACTGGGCACGCTGGAGCAGCTGGTGGCCACGCCGATCCGCAAGACCGAACTGATGCTGGGGAAGATCCTCCCTTACGTCACTCTGGGGTACGTGGACATCACCCTGGCCCTGCTCATCGCCGCCTACTGGTTCCGGGTGCCCATCCGCGGCAGCCTGGTCCTGCTCTACGCCCTCGCCCTGATCTTTTACCTGGCGACGCTCGGCCAGGGGATCCTGATCTCCACTGTCTCGCGCACGCAGCGGCAGGCGATGCAGGGCTCGTTCTTCCTCTTCCTGCCCACGATCCTGCTCTCCGGCTTCATGTTCCCGCGGGAGGGCATGCCGCTCGTGATCCAATGGATCGGCTATGCTTTGCCGTTGACGTACTTTCTCGTCATCGTGCGCGGCATCATCCTCAAAGGGATCGGCTTCATGGAACTCAGCAACCAGATCGTCCCCCTGGCCATCCTCGGCCTGATCTTCTTTACGGTCAGCGTGCTGCGCTTCCAGAAGCGGCTGGAGTAAGTTCGCAGGGTCCACCCGCCGTCCTCGGTGCACGGCTGGGCATCACCTACCGGGTGCGCATCGCGCTCGACCGGCAGGACGCGCGGCTGCGCTGGAATATGACCGCCGCGGTGACCATCGAACCGCGGGCCGGCGGCCCGGCCCAACGGTAGTCCGGCGGACGGATCAGGCGGTCGCCTGAGAGGAATCAGCTCATGGCCCGATTCAGGCGGCATTCGCGAGCAGGTAGCGTGGGCATGGAGGGACATGCCCACATGCCTACGGACCGCACGTCCATATTGGGTGGCTTCCGCGGTGCTGGCGAACAGCATAGGTTTCACCGCGAAGTCCTCTATGGATTGCGGCATGAGCGGGAGCTGATGACCCGGAGCGTGCGGGAGCACCGCAGGGCGTTCGTCCGTGCTCGCACAGAGGCGAGGCGGCACGGGCGGCAGCTGCTGAAGGTCCTCGACAACCTCCCCCGCCCGGTCTAAAGTTTTCCACGGACCGCATTCCGCTGATCTCACGATGGAGGAGCGCTGATGGACGAGCGCCGAGACTCGAACCGCGTTGTCGGAGGGTTGGTGCTGCTGGGGTTAGGGTTGATTTTCCTCCTCAGCAACTTCGGGTACTTCCCGTCCGGCCTGTGGGGACGCTGGTGGCCGCTGATTCTGATCGCCATCGGCCTGATCATTTTGCTCCGGCGGCCGGAGCCCACGACGATACCCCCGGAACCGCCGTTTCCGCCCGGCGAGACCCCGCCCGGGATGCCCCCGGCGCCGCCCGCGCCTCCGCCGACCGCACACCGGCGGGATTTCCCCACCGGGGCGATCATCTTGATCGGGCTGGGCTTGGCCTTTCTGCTCGAGGACGTCATCGGCGGGAACGCCTTCCCCGCGCTCGTCCTGATCGCGATTGGGGCGGCGCTGCTGCTGCGCGACTGGAATCGGCGGAGCCGATGAACCGGGTGAACGCGATCACGCTGCTGCTGACCATCGTCATCGTCGGCGTGGTCGTGGCGTACAGTCAGCGCCGGCCCCTCGCGGGCGGGCCCGGCGGCGTCCGCACCTTCACCTCCTCCGCGCCGCTGGGGGGCGCGTCCAAACTCGACGCGGAGATCCGCATGGGCGCAGGAGTGCTGCGCCTGCGGACCATCGACACCGGCAACGCCTACGAAGCCGAGATCACCCGCAACGAAGGGTGGCCGGTGGACGTCAGCTACCGCAACGGTCGCCTGCGCATCGGCGACCGCGGCCCGCGCTTCGCCGGGACGACCTACACGAATGAATGGACCGTCGGGGTGAGCCGCCGGGTACCCCTCGATCTGGAGGTCACCACCGGCGTCGGCCGGGCCACGCTGGACCTGACCGGGATGAGCGGCTCCGCCGAGATCCGGGCCGGCGCCGGCGACCTGCGGGTGGAATTCGGCGCGGGGCGGGGGACGGTGGAGCGGCTGGAGCTGCGGGGCGGCGTCGGGCGGTTTGAGGCGCTGAGGCTGGGTAACGCGGGGGCGGCCCGGATCGAAGCGCGATCCGGGGTCGGCGAGTTTATCCTAGACTTCTCCGGCACGCCGCGGGGGACCACGGAGCTGGAGGTGCACGGCGGGGTGGGCCGCGTGCTGCTGACCGTCCCGTCCGGCTTGGGCGTGCGCGTGCGGGCGAGCAAGGGGCTGACGAAAAGCCTGCGGCTCGAAGGTTTCAAGCGGGTCGGCGACGACGAGTACGTGAACGACGCCTGGGCCACGGCGACCGCGAAGCTGGACGTGCGCGCGTCGCTGGGCGTCGGCGAGTTCGCGGTACAGGTGAAGTAGCGATGCGCGGCAGCGGACTGGTGGGCATCATGTTGATCCTGCTCGGCGCCCTGGTCTTGCTGGGGAACATGGGCTACCTGGGCGTCGACTGGGACGTGATCTGGCGCCTCTGGCCGGCGATCCTGATCTACCTTGGCCTGGTGCGCATCGTGCGCTACTTCAGCGCATGACAGAATCTGAGAAAGGGGAGACGACAATGACGCAGGTGCGGGAGAGGATTCAGGTGACGGGCGACAAGCTCGTGGAGACGATCAAGAAGCTGGTGCACGAGGGCAACGTGCGCAAGCTGATCATCCGGGACGGGGAGCGCACCGTGATGGAGATTCCCCTGACCGTGGCCGCGGTCGGCGTACTGGCCGCGCCTCTGCTGGCGGCCATCGGCGCCTTCGCGGCGCTGGCCAGCGACTACACGCTGGAGGTCGAGCGGGAGGGAGAGAAGAAGTAGGGCGCCGGACTGCGCACTGGAATCTCAGCCCCGGCCGGTCGGTCGGGGCTGACTTCGTTATAATCGCTGCATGAGGTTGCTGGCGTTGCTCGCCGGCGTGTCCATCATCCTGGTGATCCTCTGGGATGGGTTCGAGGCCGTCGTCCTGCCGCGGCGGGTGGCGCGCCGGCTGCGCCTCGTCCGCCTGGTGGTCCGCGCCACGTGGCGGTTCTGGGCCGCGGTCGGGCGGCGACTCCCCGCGGGCCACCGCCGTGAGACCTACCTCAGTTATTACGGCCCCCTCCTGTTAATCGTGCTCCTGGCGACCTGGGCGGCCGGGTTGGTCTTCGGCTTTGCCCTGGTCCACTGGGGGCTGGGATCACAACTGAGCGATCCCGAGTGGCCGGTGAGCTTCGCCACCGATCTCTACATCAGCGGGACGACCTTCTTCACGCTGGGCCTGGGGGACGTCGCCCCGCGCTCCTGGGCGGCACGCTTCGTCACGGTGGCCGAGGCCGGCATCGGCTTCGGGTTTCTGGCGCTCGTGGTCGGCTATCTGCCCGTCTTCTACAACGCCTTCGCCCAGCGCGAAACGCGCATCACCATGCTCGACGAGTGGGCAGGGTCCCCGCCGACGGCCGCGGAGCTGCTCTGGCGGCTGGCCCGGGACAAGAGCGTGCCGGCGATGGCCGCCTTCCTGCGGGAATGGGAGCAGTGGTGCGCGGAGCTGCTGGAGAGCCATCTGTCCTATCCGGTGCTGGCCTACTTCCGCTCGCAGCACGGCAACCAGTCCTGGCTCGCCGGGCTGACGATGGTGCTGGACACCTGCGCCTTCGTGCTCGCGGCGGTCGAAGAGGCGCCCCGGCGGGAGGCCTGGCTGACCTTCGCCATGGCCCGCCACACGGCGGTTGACCTCTGTCAGGTCTTTGAGACCCCCCCGACCCTCCTGCCGGCCGACCGCCTGCCGGCCGCGGATCTGACGCGGATGCGGACGATGCTGCGCGAGGCGGGGCTCTCCGTACACGAAGACGCCGACATGGAACAGCGGTTGGCGGAGTCGCGCCGGATGTACGAACCCTACGTGCACGCGCTCTCCATTCGCCTGCTGGTGCCGCTGCCGGGCTGGATCCCAGTGCCGGGGGCCCGCGACAACTGGCAGCGCTCACCCTGGCGCTGATTCCCCGCGGGGGGTCTTCCGCCGGAAGGCCCCGGGTTAGCCGACGGCGGTGGTGGGGAGGATGTGGAATGTGGTCTTGGTATATCGGGCCACCGTTCCGCAATTGGGGCAGGTCAGTTCGTGCTGCTGGTCGACCTCGATCTCATACACGGCGGAGGTCAGCCGGAATCCCGTGGGCACGGGCGAGCCGCAATTCTTGCAGGTCACGTAGAGGAGTTCGGGTTCTTCCCGCAGGTTGTCCATCGGACACCGGTGCGCGTGCCGGGGGTTCCTTCTGTGACGGGTGGGCGAGTCCTGCCCGGCCCTCTAGCGGCCGCCGCGCAGGCGCGGGTCGAGGACGTCGCGGATACCGTCGCCCAACAGATTGAACCCCAACACCACGAGCGCGATGGCGATCCCGGGGAAGGTGGAGAGCCACCATTGGCTGGTGATATAGTTGCGTCCTTCCGCGATCATCACGCCCCATTCCGGCGTGGGCGGCTGCGCGCCGAAGCCGATGAACCCCAATCCCGCGGCCGTCAGGATGATCCCGCCCATGTCCAGGCTGACCTGGATGACGACGGGGCTGATCACCCCGGGGAAGATGTGCCGGCCGAGGACGCGCAGCGAGCTCGCCCCCAGCGCCCGCGCGGCCTCGACGAAGTTCTCCTCGCGCAAGGCCAGCGTGACGCTGCGGGCCAGCCGGGCGTACGCGGGCCAGGCCGCCAGCGAGATGGCGATGATGACGTTCTCCAGGGTGGGCCTGAGCGCGGCGGCGATGGCCATGGCCAGGATCAGCCGGGGGAAGGCCATGAACATGTCGGTCAGGCGCATCAGCAGGTCATCCACCCGGCCGCGGAAGTAGCCCGAGACGATCCCCAGCGGCGCGCCGATCACCGTGGCGATCACCCCCGTGAGGATGGCGATGCGCAGGGAGATCCGGGCGCCGTAAAGGATGCGGCTGAAGACGTCGCGCCCCAGCTGGTCGGTGCCGAAGGGGTGGTCGCCGCTGGGCGCCTCCAGGCGGCGCGCGATGTTGGTCTGCAGCGGATTGGAGGGCGCGACGACCGGGGCGATGACCGCGATCACCAGAAGCAGCCCGATAATGATGAGGCCGGCCAGAGAGAGCGGGTTGCGCAGGGTGCGCCGGACGAGTTGCTGTCGGCGGGCCCGCTCCTGGGCCAGGATACGGGCGATGGCGACGTCGCTACTCATAGCGGATCTTGGGGTTGAGGAAACCGTAGGCCAGATCGACCACCAGGTTGGCCAGGGAGAAGACCAGCGCGATCAGAATCGTCGCGCCCATGATCGCGGCGAAATCCTGCGACAGGATCGCGCTGGTCGCGTAACGCCCCAGGCCGGGCCAGGCGAAGACCGTCTCCGTCAGCACGGCGCCCTCGAGCAGACCGCCGTAGTAGATGCCGATAACCGTGATGATGGGCAGCAGGGCGTTCTTCAGGGCGTGCCGGAGGATGACCGTCCGCTCTGCCAAACCCTTCGCCCGTGCCACCTTAATGTAGTCTTGACCCAACACCTCCAGCATGCTGGCCCGCGTGATACGGGCGATGCCGACCAGGGCGTGTGAGCCGAGGACCAGCGCGGGGAGGACGAGATGACCGAGGGCATTCCGCAGGGCCACAGAATCCCGGGCGAGCAGGCTGTCTAGAAGGATCATCCCGGTGACGCTCGGCGGACGAGCGATGAAGATGTCCAGCTGGCCCGGCCCGGGCAGCACGCCCAGCCAGTAGTAGAAGACCAGCAGCAAGATGAGCCCCAGCCAGAAGACGGGCATGGAGAGGCCGATCAACGAGAGGAAGCGGACCGTGTGGTCGAGCCAGCTCCCGTGGGCGACTGCGGAAATGATTCCCACCGCCAGCCCCGCCAGCGCGCCCACGATGATCGCCGTCGTGGCCAGTTCGATGGTGGCCGGGAAGAACTGGCGGAGATCGCTGATCACCGGTCGTTTTGTCGCGATGGAGGTCCCGAGATCACCGCGGACTAGCCGCCCCACGAAGCGAACGAACTGTTCAGGAATCGGCCGGTCCAGACCCCAGCGGTGCCGGAGATCCTCGATCACGTAGTCCGGGGCCTGCGGTCCCAGGATGGCCGCGATGGGATCGCCGGGGATGATGTGCGAGAGAAAGAAGACGATGACCAGGACTCCAGAGATGGCGACCAGGGCCAGCAGGAGGCGCCGAACGAGGTAGGCCCACATTGCTGTTGGAGGGGGACGGCCGCCCGTCCCCCTCCGGAATCACTACTCCTTCACGACTCCCCACATTCCGTATGTCACAGACAGAGGCGAGGGGTCCAGACCCTTGACGTTGGCCCGCATGGCCAGGAGGCGCAAGGGGTAGCCGATGATTACGTACGGGCCCTCGTCCAGGACGACTTTCTGGATCTGCCTGTACATGGCGTCTCGCTTAGCCCGGTCGAGTTCCTGGACGGCCTGCTGCACCGTCCGCTTGATCGGGTGGTCCCACTGGTTGCGGTAGGCCAGCACTCGCGCATCGAAGTCGGCGAGGGCCGTCGCCAGGTTGTCCGGGTCGGGGTAGTCCGCGCCCCAGCGGGCGATGACCATCTGGTGTGTGCGGCCGCGGTAGGCGGCCAGGATATCGGCGGACCGGAGCACCTTCACCTCCACCTCGATGCCGATCTGTGCCAGGTCCTCCTTGATCTTGGCCGCGATGTCGGGCAGCGGCGGGTCGGGCACGGTCAGCAACTCGGCCTTAAAGCCTCGCTCGAACCCGGCTTCCCGCATCAGGGCGCGGGCCCGGTCGAGGTTCTTGCTGTACGGCCGGTCGGGCAGGTGGCCGAACATGCGCGCCGGGACGATGGTCTGCCCGATGTCGATCTGGTCCTCATAGATTCTCCGGAAAGCTGTGTAGTCTATGGCCCACTTCACCGCGTTACGTACCTGCACCCGGGAGAAGGGCTCGTAGCCGACGTTCATGGCCAGGTAGCGCAGGGCGAATTGAGGGCTGGTCTTCACGACCAGGCCGGCCTCCTTCGCCGCCTGGACAAACTGCGCCGGCAGCAGGTCGGTGACCATGTCGACGTCGCCGCGCTGCAGCGCCAGCAACTGCGCCGTTGGCTCGGGGATGTCCTGGACGAAGATACGGCCCATACGAGGACGCCCGCCCCAGTAGTCGTCGAAGGCCACGAGTTCAATCACCGCGTTGCGCGTCCACCGCCGCAGGACGTAGGGTCCGGAGCCGGCATCATTCTCGGCCACCCACTTGTTGGCCAGCGGGTCGCTCGCCGTCGCGTTCTTCTGCACGAGGGCCGGATCGACCGCGGAGGCCACAGGGTTGGACAACACACACGTCATCAAGATCTCGGGCATGACCTGGTTGAAGGTGATGCGCACCTGGTTAGCGCTGATGGCGACGACATCTTCGGGATTCTTGATGAACCCGGTCAGGATAAAAGCGGGCTGCAGTTTCAGCCGCATCGCCCGCCGCAGGGAGAATTCCACCGCCTTGGCGTCCACCGGGTTGCCGCTGTGAAACTTTACCCCCGACCGGAGAGTGAACGTGTACGTCTTGCCGTCGGCTGAAACTGTCCACGATGTGGCCAGCCCAGGAACCGCGCGGGTAAAGTCACGGCTGAACTCGACGAGCGTCTCATAGAGGTGCTCGTCGATCCAGGTGGATGTGAGTTCGAATGCTTCCGCCGGGTCGAGGCTCACCACGTCGCCGATGATCCGGCCGATGACCAGGACGTTCTGCGGGACACGACCGGGCGCGCCGCCCGCCGTAGCGGGCAGCAGTGCCAGAACCACCAGCAGGAGCAGGGCCAGATAGTACCTGCCGCGCATACTCTTCCTCCCTCCGCACTGAATCGAACAGTTCATGGTGTGGTTTCGGCCCGGCGGCCGGGTCTACCTGCCGTTGGCGCGGGCTCAGGAAGTCAGCGGGCGGTCGGCCCGCATCTCAGTGCAGGCTGTGGGCGGTGACGGGTTTCTTCACGCCCTTCAGTTCCAGGACCCGCTGCGGGGCGGGGGGGAAGGCGGGGGTGACCTTCTCATAGACATCGTGAGTGACCAGGATCTCCCCGGCGGCCGCCTGCCCCTGCAGCCGGGCGGCGATGTTCACGACGTCCCCGATGACCGTGTAGTCCTTGGGATCGGAGGACCCGACGGTTCCCACCATGGCGAAGCCGGTATTGATGCCGATGCCTACCCCGACCGGCTCGGGGAGTTTCCACCGTTCGTTCAGGTGGGCGACGGCGTGCAGGATGTCCCGCGCGCTGGCCACCGCCCGCGCCGGGTGATCCTCGTGCTGGATCGGCTGGTTGAAGAACGCCATCACCGCGTCCCCGATGAAGTGGTCCACGAGGGCGTCCTGGCCGAAGAGGATGTCGCTGACCGTGCGAAAGTACTCGTCCAGCAGTTCTTTGGTGCGCATCGGGCCGAGGTCGGTGGTCAGTTCGGTGAAGCCGCGGATATCGGCAAACAAGACTGTGATCTCGGCGATCTCGCCTTTGATCGCTTTGAGGCTGCAGATGTTGCACATGTTGGGGTTCTTGGGATAGCGCCGCACGCCGCGGAGCACGCGGGGCGGGATGGCGCGAATCCCGGACAGGGGTGTGCCGCAGACCTTGCAGACCGGGGAGAGTTCAGCCACGATGAGGCACCTCTGGGTACGTGGCTCTTCGCCGGGTCGCGCGCCGAACCCTGCGCAAGGAGTCGCCGCGGGCGGCGTCAAAGGAACGCCGCACGTCCCGGAGGTCGGCATGCCGGACTTTGATGTCATCATCGTCGGCGCGCGTGTCGCCGGCAGCCTGACCGCGGCGCTGCTGGGCGAGCGGGGGTGGCGCGTGCTGCTGCTGGACCGGGCTACCTTCCCTAGCGATACTTTGTCCACTCACTTCTTCCGCGAGCCCGCCATGCTGGCATTCCGTCGCGCGGGCGTCTGGGACGACGTGCAGGCGGTGGGCGCCCCGCTGCTCGGCAA
>Ga0209001_1000115_pt1 | contig 16931 bp, 9 predicted proteins | sample Rifsed13ft2_FD_184006 | JGI IMG/M metagenome (GOLD analysis project Ga0209001, IMG submission 184006) | Soil microbial communities from Rifle, Colorado, USA - sediment 13ft 2 (SPAdes) (version 2) | ecosystem: Environmental > Terrestrial > Deep subsurface > Rock core/Sediment | place: Rifle...
TTGGAAATGGTATTAAGGAACAAAGGAGGGTAAAAATGTAAAGGAATCCTTTAGGATTCCACTTTATATTAAGTGCATTTCGACAAAATTCCCTACATAAGGCGAATACAAGATCTGTCCCTACTCGATTTTTAAAACCACAAATTCTCTCAATCCTCCAGGGGTCTGGACGCGAACCTCGTCTCCCTCCCGTTTTCCGAGAAGTGCACGCCCAAGGGGTGATGTAACGGAGATAAATCCATTTTCAGGTTCTGATTCGTCAGGACCAACGAGTTGATAAGTCACCGGGTCATCTGTTTCTATCTCCTCTAATGTAACGCGGACTCCAAACATCACACGGTCCTTACTGGAAAGTTTCGATGGGTCAATGACTTCGGCTCTTGAGAGTTTACTTTCAAGTTCTTTAATTCTCGCCTCTATAAATCCTTGCCTATCCTTTGCTGTGTCATATTCAGCGTTTTCTGTAAGGTCGCCGAACGCTCTTGCTAGCTCGATTAGTTTTATAACCTCAGGTCGGTCTATAGTTTTAAGCCTTTTTAGTTCTTCTTCAAGCTTCTTATAACCTTCGGGTGTAATAGGGACCCTTTCTATTGACATTTTATTCCCTCCTATATTTTAAAGGCCGTACATTGGACCCCGTAGTATTAAGCCACCGAGTCATATGTAGGGACAACCCTTGCGGTTGCCCAAACGGAGGGCAGGTGCAAGACCTGCCCCTACGAAAATTCTCTGTGGTCTATATTGCTCGAGATCAAAATCCCGATACACGATTCACGAATCACTATAATAATCCTGTAGAGCCCTAACGTCCAACCCTTCCTTTTTTAGAACTTCGATCGCTCCTACTGCTGCCCTTGCCCCAGAGATTGTAGTGTAATAAGGCACATTGTGAATTAGCGCCGTTCTTCTTATTGAGTATGATTGAGCGATTTCTTTCTCACCGAATGTAGTATTTATCACAAGCTGAACATCGCCGTTTTTCAAATGGTCAACAATATTGGGCCTTCCTTCGATTACCTTATTTACCACCTTGCATGTGATTTGTAGATTCTCGAAATACCTGGCCGTCCCGTGTGTCGCCATAAGACCGAAGCCCAATTCTCGAAGCTTTCTTGCAATGCTGACAACACGGGGTTTATCGTCGTCCTTTACACTTATAAAAGCCGTTCCTGAAAGTGGCAAATTAGTCCCAGCCGCAATTTGAGCCTTTGCGAACGCCCTTCTAAGCTCCGTATCAATTCCCATTACCTCTCCCGTGGACTTCATCTCAGGTCCTAAGATCGTATCCACACCAGGAAATCTTATAAATGGAAATACAGATTCCTTTACACAAATATGCTTTGGAATAATTTCTTTAGTAAATCCAAGTTCTTCCAAACTTTTTCCAGCCATGATTTTTGCTCCCATTTTTGCTAGTGGAACTCCGATCGCTTTGCTCACGAACGGAACAGTGCGGCTAGCTCTAGGATTTACTTCAAGCACGTAGATATCTCTATTTCTAACAGCAAACTGAACATTTACCAAACCGATAACCTTAAGAGCGATAGCAAGTTCATGAGTTTCACGTTTTATTTCATTAACTAAATATTGCCCAATCGAAAACGGGGGAAGAACCATTGCACTGTCACCGGAGTGTACCCCCGCCTCCTCGATATGTTCAAGAACTCCACCAATCACGACTATCTTACCGTCTGAGAGGGCGTCAACATCAACCTCAATTGCGTCTTTTAGAAACTCGTCTACGAGAATTGGATGATTCGGAGAAACCCTTACCGCTTCTTTAATATAACGCTTGAGGGACTCTTCAGTGTAGACAATTTCCATTGCGCGGCCGCCTAGAACATAAGAAGGTCTTACCACAACCGGATAGCCGATTTGTGATGCAACCCGGAGAGCCTCGTCCTCGCTTCTTGCGATCCCACTATTAGGTTGAGTAAGTCCGAGCCTTTGGATTAAATCACGGAACCTTTCTCTGTCTTCTGCAAGGTCTATGCTTTCAGGTGAAGTGCCTATTATTTTTGCTCCTTTTTTCTCAAGAGGAATTGCAAGCTTAAGCGGGGTTTGCCCTCCAAGCTGAACTATTATGCCGTCGGGTTTTTCTCTTTCAATTATTGAGAGCGTGTCCTCCCGCGTTAGGGGTTCAAAGTAAAGCCGATCCGATGTGTCATAGTCAGTGCTTACAGTTTCAGGGTTGCAATTTATCATAATCGTTTCAAACCCTTCCTCTTTCAATGCAAAAGAAGCATGGACGCAGCAGTAGTCAAACTCTATCCCCTGCCCTATTCTATTCGGACCTCCGCCAAGGATTAATATTTTCTTCTTATCAGTTGGATTCGCCTCATCCTCTCTTCCATATGTTGAATATAGGTAAGGCGTATACGCCTCAAACTCTGCGGCGCATGTGTCAACCGTTTTGTAGACGGATCTAACCCCATCAGATTTTCTTTTATTCTCTATCTCGTCCTCTGAACTTTCTAGAAGCTCAGCTAATCTTACATCCGAGAATCCGAATTCCTTGGCACGTTTGAGAATTCCGTCCAGCAACTGAACATTGGTGTCCACATTTTTAACGGTTTGTGTATCACGGACATTAAATATCCTTTCTTCCATCTCTACAATCTGTTTTATATTCTCAAGAAACCAGGGATCAATCTGTGTAAGCTGATAAATCTCGTCAATACTAATTCCACATCTCACGGCGTCAGCAAGGTACCATAGCCTTTCATGGTTCGGAGTTCTTAATTTTCCGCGAATCACCTCTACATCCTGGGATTTAGGCTCGAAACCGTAAGAGTCAATCTCAAGAGAGCGGATAGCCTTTTGAAGCGCCTCTTTAAATGTCCTTCCAATTGCCATTACCTCTCCTACGGACTTCATTTGTGTAGTGAGTGTGAGTTCTGTCTGAGGAAACTTCTCAAAATTGAATCTAGGAATTTTTACAACAACGTAATCAATAGTTGGCTCAAATGATGCAAGTGTATAGCGAGTAATATCGTTTGGAATCTCATCGAGTGCATAACCCACAGCAAGCTTCGCTGCGATTTTTGCAATTGGAAAACCCGTTGCTTTAGATGCAAGGGCGGAGCTTCGGGAAACCCTTGGGTTCATCTCTATTACTACCATCCGCCCATCTTTTGGATTAATTGCGAACTGAATATTTGACCCCCCAGTATCCACTCCAATTTCCCTAATCACCCTAATAGCTGCATCACGCATTCTCTGATATTCCTTGTCAGTAAGAGTCTGAGCAGGAGCAACAGTAATACTATCCCCGGTGTGAACTCCCATGGGGTCGAAATTCTCAATCGAACATATTATTACAACGTTATCCATTCCGTCCCTCATCACCTCAAGCTCAAACTCCTTCCAACCTAAAACGGATTCCTCTATTAAAATTTCCTTCACAGGGCTAGCATCAAGCCCAGATTTAGCGAATTCCTCAAATTCCTCTCTGTTATATGCAACGCTTCCACCAGTTCCACCAAGAGTAAAGGAAGGACGGATTATCGCAGGAAACCCGACCCTTTCCACTACATCACAAGCCTCACTCATAGAGTGTGCGGTTCCGCTACTTGGAACCTCAAGTCCGATCTGAATCATAGACCTTTTAAATAGCTCACGATTCTCCGCTTTCTTTATTGCGTGGAGTTTTGCCCCAATGAGCTCAACCTTGAACTTATCTAAGACTCCCGATTCAGCAAGTTCTACTGCAACATTTAGGGCAGTTTGTCCACCGAGTGTGGGAAGAAGCGCCTGGGGGCGTTCTTTCTCGATTATCTTTGCAACGATTTCAGGAACGATAGGCTCTACATATGTCCTGTCTGCAAACGTAGGATCAGTCATAATAGTCGCTGGGTTGCTGTTTATAAGGACAATCTCATAGCCCTCTTCCTTAAGGGCTTTACAGGCTTGGGTGCCAGAATAGTCAAACTCACACGCCTGTCCTATGATGATAGGGCCAGAGCCGATTATTAGTATTTTCTTTATGTCGGTACGTTTAGGCATGATTACAGCTAGCCACAGAGATCACAGAGGACACAGAGAAAAAATTTTTTAAAAAGAATTAAAAAACTCCGTGATCTCCGTGTGCTCTGTGGCTAAAAGATTTTAAACCCCAAACTCAAAACACCATTCACGTTGTCGAGCTTTCCTCATCCTCGTATATATTTTCGTTGTTGTAATCCTTGTTATTTCCTCTAAACCCTGGAAGCGTCTCAAATCTATAAAGAGCAGAACGGTACCAGTTTTTCTTAGGTTTAACCTTAATTGGCGATAACCTCCAGGCCCTTGTTTCTTCCTCATAACCCCAGTTTATATATTCGTTGAAGTTGTGAATTATATCAGTGAAAACAATTTTATACTTAAGAAGCATCCTTTGAACATCGTGCCATTTTCTTAGGGAAGCCTCTCTTCTTGTAAATCCGAAATATCCAGCAGAACCCGGCGTACGAAGTGCAGAGATTCCACGTCCGATGAAGGCGTCGGCTGCCTTTAGAGTTTCAGGTGGATCGGTAAAAAAGGTATCGTATCTTCGCGTATGCTCCCTGGGTAGGGGGTGTCTTAAGTCAAACCTTTCAACATCTACCTGGAAACCCTCTTTCTTTGCGGTGCTCTCGATGAAATCTGTAAGTCGCTCATCAATCTCTACAACCGTAATTCTCTTTGGAAGACCGCTAAGACCTAAAACTATACTCATTAAATCATCATCACCTAGAACAATTATTTCCTTTCCTACAATATCTCCCCTTTCATATGAAAAAGCAAAACGGGAAAGGGTTGTTTTAGGCGTTACGTACCCTTGATCGAACCTTCTAATCGCCTTAGGGCGGCGTGTTTGAATTTTTAAGAATCTTTTTTCAAGTTGAGAAAATCCCTCTAAATTAATTCCCCTACCGTCACACATTGAGCAAGAAATGTCCTCTACCGGATGCACTTCATTTGCTACCTCTTTTCCTTTTCTCGTGAGTTTAAACCCCCTATCTGAAATTAAGACTAAACCCTTCTCATGTAGAACCCTCATAGTTTCAAAAACCGATGGAACCGGAAAATCGGACAGGTCAATTAATTCCCAAGGCAACTTGGTTTTCTTAAGAGCACCAAAAAGCCTTTCTACATCCTTGGGGGAAACCGATATATTCGATCTTGATGAAATCTCCCTGGCTATTCCTGTAAAATCCATAGAGTTATGCTCACCTCAATGCTAAGACAGAAGTTTATACCAAAAAATTTGAATACTTTCAAACAATGGGGGTGAGTTCTAAAACTCATTCCGTGCCATGTGCATGTCATGCCCGAGTGCATTAATCGGGCATCCATGAACACTGAAGCTATATTGATTCCCGCTTTAAACATGCGGGAATGACATTTGCGGAGGTCTAAGGTTCCCCACTACTGTTTTTATGTAAATAATGTAGCGGCGACCTTTAGGTCGCTACATAGAAAAATATGGAAGGCTAAAGCCTTCCGCTACATATAGGTGACATTTTCCCTTTGTATTGACCATATTCCGGTTCACAGTATGCTGACCATAAGCATCACACTCGTTCATTCCGTTCGTTCCTGATAAAATGAATATCTTCTCCCTATAGTTGCTGTTTCTGGATTTCGAACTAAAACTTACTAATCTTTATTCTAACATCACAAATTCAAACACGCTTAGCTCAATCTAATTTTCTTTCCATAATTTCCCTCCCTACCTTAACTATGTTATATTTCCTCCCTCCCAAATGGATAATTCAAAAAAGATATTTTATGTGCTATTTATCGCCTCAATTGTAACGAACATAGGAAGCGGAATGATAGCCTCGCTCCTTGGTATGTATTCAAAGACCCTTGGAGCCACCGGTCTTCAACTTGGAATCATCTACTCAGGGATCTCCTTTTCAAGGGCTATCCTGTCCCCCCCGATTGGAAAGTTGTCAGACGAGAAGGGTAGAAAAGCTTTTTTGATTTTTGGGCTTCTAGCATACACACTGATTTCGTTTGGTTATATATATGCGAAAACAGCTTGGGGGCTAATAATAGTCGGGCTTCTTCACGGAGCCGCTGCCGCATTTGTTCTCCCTATAGCTTTTGCATATATAGGGGATATAACTCCGATAGGAAAGGAAGGCGAATACCTAGGTACATTCGGAATTTCGCTTTTCATTGGATGGGCTATTGGTCCTATATTAGGAGGTGTTATTGCAGATGTCCTAGGTTACAAAGAGGCTTTCCTTGGCATGGGGATTCTTAGTTTTGCATCACTTGTTATAACATTTTTTATGCTTCCTGAAAGTGAGAATATAAAGAAGGATGGTAACTCAATTTCATACAAGTCTATTTTAAAAGACAGGCTTCTAGTTGTAGTTTTATCTGTAAGGTTTCTTCACCTAATTACAATCTCTTCAATCGTAACATTCGTTCCTATTTTTGCCTTGTCAATAAATTTGAGTCTTTCCCAAATCGGTACGATACTTATGTTGAACATTCTTGTTATGGGACTACTTCAACAACCATTTGGAAAACTAGCTGACAGAGCAAACAGAATAAACATGCTAATAATCGGTGGGATAATTGCTTCAGCAGGGCTTATGGGAATCCCATTTTCAACCAACTTCTTGCAGCTTCTATTTTGGAACATGGTTATGGCTATAGGCAGTGCCCTTTCTTTTCCAACTACCAATGCTATTATGACGGTGAAAGGAAGAACTACAGGTATGGCGAGCGTCATGGCTGTTTTTAATTTCGCTATGAGTGCCGGGATGGCTCTTGGACCCCTAATTGCTGGAGTTATATATGATGAAATGGGACTTTCCTGGGTTTTTGTAGTCTTAAGTGTTATATCGACTCTAGGTTTGCTTTTAGTCTACCCTTTTATGCGAAAAACCCCAGATTTATCATTCTAATAGGCATACAACATCCATCTCTTACGCAATTATTTTGGGGAGGAAGAAGTTCATTGCGAACACATTCACCCCCTCTCACCCACCTATTTCCCCGGTCTATAACTCTACCTTTAAGGGAGAAGGTAAAGTTGGGAGTTTTTCATTCAGGACATGCTTTGTTCAGTGAACTGTGAAGATCAGACTATGAATCAAACAGTTAATGCCGGAATCAGCAAGGAGCAAGGCAATCGCAGATACTTGACGCACTTCGATGATGGAAACCTTCACAATATAGCTGAGGTTTTCTAAGCCCGCATGAAAACCGAAGTTTTACAATTTAACAATAAACACCCCCGTCTCAATCTTCCCCCTTATAGGGGGAAGATAATACTTCCTCTCCCACAAGTGTGGGAGGAGATTTTCCTTCCCCTTTAAGGGGAAGGCCGGGATGGGGTTTCTTCTTACACATCAACCTGAAAATTAGAATTATTGTATAATTTATTATCCTTACCTTAATTCACTTAAAAAATTGGGTTGGAAATTATCCCTTCCCCCTTTATCTAAAGGGGATTAAAGTAGAATTTCAGTAAATAAAGAAGTAAAGGGTGTAAAGCCCTGACAGGCTGTTGTGTATATGGTAAAAATTCAAAAAAGAGATGCTAATGATGAATTGAAAACACCATTTGCACGAATAAATTCGTGCCTACTTTCTGTAGGCACATATTTATCTGTGCTTGTTCTTAGCCTACCTACGAGGAATTGAAATCCCATGAACGTGAGTGGAAGGGGGAAGATAAAATAATAGTCAATCAGTCCTTTCTATCGTCCTCCGATAGGGGTAAGCCCGCCAGTCCCCGATTTAATCGGGGATCCTGGTGGGCAATAACGGTTACGAGCAAGACTCGTGACCTAACCAAAAAAGGTAGATGATACAACCTGACATCTAGAACTCCTTCAAAGCAAGCAGGTTCAAGGCATTGTCGTTGAATATTTTTCTTTCTATATTCTCACCTAGATTTAATTTCCTCAAAGCTGCAACCTGATTCGAATATGCATGCGGGATGTTAGGAAAATCCGATCCGAAAAGTATTCTATCTTGATTTTTCAAAAAGAATTCTCTTCCTGGACAATTATTTGGAATGGCTTTTGTATGAACGCAATTCATAGCTGTATCAAAATAAAGGTATTCGAAATCATCAACAAGCACACAATAATCCCCATATTCAAAGGCGCCGCAATGGGCAACAATAACCTTCAAACGGGGGAATCTGATTAAGACATTTCTTAACCGATTCGCTCCATCGGTCTTTAGATAAACTGGAACTGAGCTTGGATGACAGATTAGAACCTTTCCATAATCCTGCATTATTTCATAGACAGGGAAAAACCGTGGATCATCTAAATTCTCGTTTGAAACAAAGGGATGTAGTTTAATCCCAAAAAAGTTATATTCCTCGAAGATCTTTCTTGCAACCCCTTCGGAGCGACCGTCACCAGCAAAAACAGTTCCGAAAGGAATCAACTCAGGGAAATGATCTGCTGACTCTTTGACGAAATCGTTTAGATATTGAGCTAGGCCTGGTTTATGCGCATAGAGAAGGCTAGTAAAACGCTTTACACCCTCCATTTTCAAGGTTTGTATTAGCTTTCCACCATACAATTTATATTTGATATTCCATAAACCGTTACTAGGGGTTTCAAAGTATCTCCATATCGCCTGAAATACCCCTGGAGGAAAAAAATGTACATGCATATCAATCATGGTCGTTTTTATAGGGGCAAAATTATGAGTGATGGTTTTTAAGAAAAGCGATAGACTAGGTAGTCTTAACTAAGTTCACATAGCTTCTATTTCTTCCATTATTTCCGAAGCCATTTTTCTTATATCATGAGTTATTCTCATAGAACAGAATTTTGGGCCGCACATAGAGCAAAATGGGGCTTCTTTAAAGTACTCATCCTGAAGGGTTTCATCATGCATTGCCTGTGAGGCATCAGGGTCTAAAGAGAGATTAAATTGATCGCTCCACCTGAATTCAAATCGTGCCTTACTTAAAACATTATCCCTAAGCTGTGCAGCAGGATGCCCCTTAGCCAGATCTGCAGCATGAGCAGCAATTTTATAAGCGATCACCCCTTCTTTCACATCCTTTTTATTAGGTAATCCTAGATGCTCCTTAGGCGTTACATAACAAAGCATTGCTGTACCGTACCAACCTATCATAGCTGCTCCAATAGCAGAGGTGACATGGTCATAGCCAGGGGCTATGTCCGTCGTTAACGGACCCAGAGTATAAAAAGGAGCCTCATGGCAAATTTCGAGTTGCTTATCCACATTCTCCTTAATCAAATGCATGGGAATATGCCCGGGCCCTTCAATCATGACCTGTACATCGTGTTTCCAAGCGATCTTGGTTAATTCTCCTAAGGTTTCTAGCTCTGCGAATTGAGCCTCATCGTTTGCATCAGCAATAGAGCCAGGTCTCAAGCCATCCCCTAATGAGAACGCCACATCATATGCCTTCATAATTTCGCAGATTTCCTCAAAATGAGTATATAAGAAGCTCTCCTTGCGATGCGCCAAACACCATTTTGCCATAATAGATCCGCCTCTCGAAACAATACCTGTTACCCTCTTTGCTGTTAAAGGAATATATCTTAGTAGCACTCCTGCATGGATGGTAAAGTAATCTACTCCTTGTTCTGCCTGTTCAATTAGTGTATCCCTATATATCTCCCATGTTAATTCTTCTGCCTTCCCACCAACCTTTTCTATAGCCTGATAGATAGGCACTGTACCCAGAGGAACAGGAGAATTTCTAATAATCCATTCTCTTGTTTCGTGAATATTCTTGCCGGTTGATAAATCCATTATTGTGTCTGCACCCCAGCGGCAGGCCCAAACGGCTTTCTCTACCTCCTCCTCTATGCTTGAAGTCACAGCCGAGTTGCCAATGTTGGCATTAATTTTTGCTAAAAAGTTTCTGCCGATTATCATCGGCTCGCTTTCGGGATGATTGATATTACTGGGTATGATGGCTCTTCCACTAGCGACCTCTTGTCTAACAAACTCCGGAGTTATGTAAGTATCCGGCATATTGGCCCCAAAACCTTCTCCTTTATGGTATCTCGCTAAATCTTTCATCTGCTTCCCTAATTCATCTATTCGCTGGTTTTCACGTATGGATATATATTCCATCTCAGGGGTAATACTGCCCCTTCGTGCATAATGCATTTGGGTAACAGTTTTGCCTGCTTTAGCTCTAAGAGGTTTTTTTATGTGTTTAAATCGAATTTCATCGAGCTTTGAATCTCTTAGACCTTTTCTTCCAAATTCAGATGAAAAATCGGCTAATCTTTCTATATCACCTCTCTCCAAAATCCATTTTTCCCGAATACTGGGCAAACCCCTACTAACATCAATCTCTACATTTGGGTCGGTATAGGGACCACTGGTATCGTAAACCGTTAAGGGATAATTTTTATTTGAATTGCCGTTTGTAGAAAACTCCGGATCAGAATCATCCAACTCAATTTCACGCATAGCGACTTTAATATCATGCAATTTCCCTTTAACATGTATCTTTTTAGAACGGGGGTAAGGAGCCCGGGTTATAAAACTTTGAGTTGGAATATTATCTTTTATACTCATAGTTTTTATGATATAAGGATTTGATATATGTGTCAAACTGTGAATTAAAAACTATATACCAAAACTTGACAAAAAATTTTTTGGTATTAACAATCTTAATTAGTTACTTATGTTTTAAAGAAAATAGGGATAGGGATATGGAAAATGAAAAAAGATATCCGTTATATACCCTGTTATAGTGTGAGCGAAGCAGCTTTTTATTTAAGATTACCTGTATCAACCCTTCGCGCATGGGTAGGAAAACAACGTGGTTTTGAGCCATTAATTGCTCTTGCTCAAGATAAGCCCCCTTCACTTTCGTTCGTGAATCTTGTCGAAGCCTATGTGCTCGCTGCTATACGTAGAAAATACGTTATATCAATGACTAAAGTAAGGCGAGCTATTGAGTATATAAGTGAAAAATTCCATTCAGAACATCCCTTAGCGGATAAGGAATTTGAAATCGATGGATTACACCTCTTTGTACATGAATACGGCACTTTAATCAATATTACACAAGAAGAGCAGATTGAACTCGAAGAAATTGTAAAACGATATTTAAAACGAATCGAACGTGACCCTAAAGGCCTACCTGTAAGACTATACCCCTTCTCAAGAACTGGTGGGCCTGACGAACCTAGATTAATTATTATTGATCCTCAAATCGCATTTGGTAGACCAGTTTTGGCAGCTAAAAGCATTCCGGTCGAAGTTATCGCTGAACGCTATAGAGCCGGGGAATCAATAGCTGATTTAATGTATGACTATGACTGCACGCAAAAAGAAATCGAAGAGGCGATTCGATGCGAGCTTTGGCGAGAAGCTGCCTGATCCACTTATATTCTTTCTTGACAGAGCTATAGGAAAAAGATTTGTAGCTGAAGCTCTTTCAAATCCTGATCTGAATATTAAGGTGGAAGTTCTAGATGATTATTTTGAACCTAATACCACCGATGAAGAATGGTTAAAATTTGTTGGGAAAAAGGGTTGGATTGTATCTACTAAAGATAAGAAGATCCGTTATCGAGCCGCCGTAGTAGAAATCGTAAAAAAAAGAAAAATCAGAATGTTTATATTAAGTAGGGGAAATTTATCAGGTCATGAAATAGTCCAAAGAATTATCAATGCACTTCCTGCAATCAAAAAGTTTATTTTTAAACATCCTCCGCCCTTTATTGTTAGCATAACTAGATCTGGAAACTTATTACCAATAGAACTGAGCAATGATTGAAGATTGGAATAAACTTTATTTGTGAATATTAAACAATCCTGTAAAATAAACTTCTATGTTATCCCTTGTACTTGGTATAGAATCATCGTGTGATGAGACGGCAGCCGCTGTGATTAAAGATGGGAAAACCGTTCTCTCAAGCATGGTAGCTTCTCAAATAGAAATTCACAAAGAATTTGGTGGAGTAGTACCTGAGCTTGCATCAAGAAAACACGTTGAGACAATAATCCCTGTAATTGAAGATGCTCTCGCTAAGGCAAAGGTAGAACTTACAGCCATTGAAGGGATAGCAGTAACAAACGGACCCGGTCTTATCGGCTCACTTATGGTTGGAATTTCTACAGCGAAAGCAATCTCCTACGCCCTTGGGATTCCTTTTATAGGGGTTGATCATCTTGAAGCGCATATCTCAGCAGCTCATCTTGAATATGAAATGACCTTTCCTTTTATAGGACTAGTGGTTTCAGGAGGACACACAAGCCTTTATCTAGTGAATGGTTACACTGATTTCAAACTCCTTGGTAAAACAAGAGACGATGCGGCGGGAGAGGCATTCGATAAGGCGGCTAAGTTCCTTGGTTTAAGCTATCCAGGTGGTGTAGAGATCGATAGAATTTCAAAAGAAGGGAATTCGAGCGCGATTACTTTTCCACGTCCATTTATTACATCTTCTTCATTTGACTTTAGCTTTAGTGGAATCAAAACAGCCTTAGTGTATTACTTGAAGAAGAACCCTAATTTTAATGAAGAAAACTTAAAGGACATCTGTGCAAGTTATCAAGAAGCGATTGTTGAGACACTAGTGGAAAAAACTGTCAACGCTGCACTATCAAGCGGAGTTAAATCTGTTGTTATCGCAGGAGGAGTTGCGTGTAATTCACGTCTAAGAGAGCTTGGAAAAAAAAGATTTGAAGAAGAAGGAATCTCCCTTTTTATTCCTTCGCCAAAATACTGTACAGATAACGCTGCAATGATTGGAGCGCTTGGGTTTTTCAAACTTAATGAAGGTGAGTCTTCAGAGCTCACTTTAAATCCTTACTCTACCTCTCGACCAAAGTACATAAGAGGGCGCGGGTTTATTACAAATTAACAGGTTTTAACTTAGTATACCAATTAAAAAACAAGCCGTGATTATTAAACTGAAAAAATCTTTCTTATGAAAGTAACATTAAGGAGAAGAAAATGAAGGGTTTTACTGTTTGGATTACTGGACTACCAAGTTCTGGAAAGAGCACATTGGCAAGGATGCTTGAGAAGGTACTTAACGACATGGATTTTCATGTAGAGGTGCTAGACGGTGATGAAGTGAGGTTGAGACTCTCTAAGGGTTTAGGATTCTCTAAAGAAGATAGAGACGAAAATATACGCCGAATATCCTATGTAGCCAAAATTGTCACCAGGTGTGGAGCGGTTGCAATAACTTGTGCCATATCTCCTTACCGCGAGATAAGAGATGAGGCACGCAGAGAAATAGGTAGGTTTGTTGAGGTCTACGTAAAATGCACTTTAGAAGAATGTATAAGTAGGGATGTTAAGGGTATGTATAAGAAAGCCCTAAGCGGCGAGATTAAAAATTTTACCGGTATATCTGATCCTTATGAAGAGCCACTAAACCCTGAAATAATAGTTGAAACAGATAAAGAATCGCAAGAAGAAAGTTTAAGTAAAATCGTTAGCGGTTTAATTGAGTTAGGATACATTACCAAAGAAAAGTTGAGGAATGTAAGTTTATAGATCATTTCGTTAAGCTCAGGAATATTCTTTCTTAAAAATTTACAACTGGAAATTTGAGTTATTTTTAAGTTCAGTGTAGTATTTTAAATACTAGGTCTTAAGGGAGAGAGGAAAAGTTGTGTCATGAAGCCCTTTGGATTCCCCCCTAAACAAGGTCTATACGACCCTCAATACGAACACGACTCCTGTGGCATTGGATTCGTTGTTAATACTAAAGGTAAAAAGTCAAATGATATCGTGCGTCATGCACTTACCGTGCTTAAGAATCTTTACCACCGCGGTGCTTGTGGTTGCGAAGCCAACACGGGTGATGGCGCAGGTATCCTCATGCAGATTCCACATGCATTTTTCAGGAAAGTCTGTTCCGAAATAGGTATCTATCTGCCTTCATCAGGAGAATATGGTATCGGTATTGTCTTTCTCCCACCTGATCCATACGACAGGCGTGAATGCGAAAAGCGTTTAGAAGATATTATAATAGAGGAAGGCCAATACCTTCTCGGATGGCGTACTGTCCCCACTAATAATGCATCTATAGGAAATACTGCCAGGTTGTGTGAACCATGCGTGAGACAGGTTTTCATCGGACGTAATTCAAAGATCCAGGACGACATGGCTTTCGAGCGAAAACTTTATGTCATCCGCAAGCGTGCTGAAAGGGATATTCGTTACTCAGGAATGAAGGGTGGTGAATACTTTTATATGCCAAGCCTCTCCTACAAGACTATCGTTTACAAAGGCATGCTCACTGCTCTCCAAGTTGAGGGATTCTATCCAGACCTCACGGATAGTGATATCGAAACTTCACTCGCACTTATCCATTCGCGATTTAGCACAAACACATTCCCCAGTTGGGGACGCTCCCATCCTTATCGTTATTTGATCCACAACGGGGAGATAAACACCCTACGAGGAAACATCAACTGGATGCATACACGGCAGTCCATGTTTGCATCTGATCTCTTCAGGGATGACTTACCTAAGATTCTTCCCATCATTAATCCAGACGGAAGTGACTCGGCTATGTTCGATAACTGCTTGGAGTTTCTCGTGCTTGCCGGTCGGTCTCTGCCCCACGCCGTTATGATGATGATCCCAGAACCCTGGTCAAACCACGAGAGCATGAGCGATGAAAAGAAGGCATTTTACGAGTATCACGGTTGTCTTATGGAGCCATGGGATGGTCCTGCCTCAATGGCATTCACAGATGGGGTAAGGGTTGGGGCGGTGCTAGACAGGAATGGATTACGACCCTCGCGGTACTACGTTACAAAAGACGATCTAGTAATCATGGCCTCCGAGGTAGGAGTGCTTGATGTTCCGGCTGAACGTGTGTTACAGAAGGGGCGTCTCCAGCCTGGTCGCATGCTTCTCATTGATACCGAAGAGAGACGCATCGTTACAGACGAGGAGTTGAAGCACCGAACAGCGACTGAGCATCCTTATCGCCTCTGGCTCAATCAACACCTTGTAGCACTTGAAAACTTACCAGAAGGCTCCTACAGGGCTAAAGGAGTTCCACACGAAGAAGTTCTTCAGCGCCAACAGGCGTTTGGCTATACATTTGAGGAGCTTCGCATTATTTTGGCTCCAATGGCAAAGGACGGCGTTGAACCAGTCGGGTCTATGGGTAATGACACACCGCTTGCAGTGCTTTCAGATAAACCTCAGTTGCTCTACAACTATTTTAAACAGCTATTTGCACAGGTTACTAATCCTCCGCTAGATGCAATACGTGAGGAGATCATAACTGCAACAGAAACAACCATTGGCCCCGAACGTAATCTACTTCTACCCGAGCCCGAAAGCTGCCACCGGATCAAGCTTAAAACGCCAATTGTCACAAATGAGGAACTGAATAAGCTCAAACATATAAATACCCCCGGATTCAAGTCAGTGATCTTGCCAATCCTCTTTAAAGTCTCAGAGGGAGGTCCAGGACTGGAGAAGGCAATGGAAGAGCTTTATAGAAGAGCTAGCCTCGCTATACCAGAGGGGGCGAACATCTTGATTCTATCCGACCGTGGTGTAAATCGCGAAAACGCACCGATACCAGCACTTCTTGCCGTATCAGGTCTCCATCATCACCTTATTCGTGAAGGCACACGCACTAAAGTAGGATTGGTGCTAGAGTCAGGAGAACCGCGAGAGGTACACCATTTTGCCCTTTTGATCGGCTATGGCGCTGGAGGGATAAATCCCTACCTTGCGTATGAAACCCTTGACGACATGATCAAGGAGGGCTTGCTTACGGATATAACTTATAAAGAGGCTGTGAAAAATTATAATAAAGCCATTGTTAAGGGAGTCGTCAAGGTGATGTCGAAGATGGGGATATCCACTATCCAAAGTTACCGTGGCGCCCAGATCTTTGAGGCTGTTGGCCTTAACCACACAGTGATTGATAAGTACTTTGCCTGGACCTCTTCACGCGTAGAAGGCGTGGGGATTGACGTTATTGCGAAAGAGGTACACATGAGGCATGAGCGCGCCTTCTCCGACCGTCAGGTAGACGGCAAGACACTTGATGTCGGTGGCAAGTATCAATGGAGACAAGACGGAGAACATCATCTCTTCAATCCGGAGACTGTACACAAGCTTCAGTATGCCTGTCGCACGAATAACTATAAGGTCTTCAAAGAATATTCTGAACTTGTAGACAATCAGACTAAAAGGCTCTGTACCTTACGAGGGATTTTAGAACTAAAGTTTACGCCTAATCCTATTCCACTTGAGGAAGTAGAGCCGGTTGAATCCATATGCAAGCGCTTCAAAACAGGGGCGATGTCTTATGGCTCCATAAGCAAGGAGGCACACGAAAGCCTTGCAATAGCCATGAATAGAATTGGCGCTAAGAGCAACACAGGTGAAGGTGGTGAGGATCCCGTGCGCTTTATACCCGATAGTAACGGTGATTCACGCAATAGTGCTATCAAGCAAGTTGCTTCGGGAAGGTTCGGTGTTACTAGTCAATACCTGGTCAACGCTAAGGAGCTACAAATCAAGATGGCTCAAGGCTCAAAACCAGGCGAAGGGGGGCAGTTACCGGGAGCCAAGGTCTATCCCTGGATAGCACGCGTAAGATATTCGACTCCTGGTGTTGGTCTGATTTCACCCCCTCCGCATCATGATATTTACTCGATCGAAGATCTTGCCGAGTTGATCCACGATCTGAAGAATTCGAATCCAGAAGCTAGGATTAATGTCAAGCTAGTCTCCGAAGTCGGTGTTGGCACTATCGCTGCCGGTGTAGCAAAGGGCCACGCTGATGTGGTACTAATAAGCGGTCATGATGGAGGCACAGGCGCCTCACCCCAGTCCAGTATCCACAGTGCCGGTCTACCATGGGAGTTGGGTCTAGCCGAAACCCACCAGACCCTTGTTCTTAACAACCTCCGCAGTCGAATTGTTGTAGAAACCGACGGACAGCTCAAGACTGGTCGGGATGTTGTCATAGCTGCGCTTCTTG
>Ga0209001_1000116_pt1 | contig 16917 bp, 18 predicted proteins | sample Rifsed13ft2_FD_184006 | JGI IMG/M metagenome (GOLD analysis project Ga0209001, IMG submission 184006) | Soil microbial communities from Rifle, Colorado, USA - sediment 13ft 2 (SPAdes) (version 2) | ecosystem: Environmental > Terrestrial > Deep subsurface > Rock core/Sediment | place: Rifle...
GTGTAAAATTTAAACCGAGAATTTATGGAAGGGTGGGGTAATTCTTTTTTTGGGTTTGCTCACGTTTCCTCGATGGTTTTCTTGAGGAATTGTTTAACTTACACCAAATAAATATTACCAACAATGGATTCAAGACAACCAAGGAGGTATTGGATATGAGTATTAAATTAGAGGAAATAATTATCCATGCAAGGAATTGGTTTGAAACAGTGCATAGCGGAGCCAGTGGATCAGAGGCGGCTCGATACCATCTATATCCCGATGCTCGTATTTACACACCTGATGGCTTCGCCCTGGATTTAGATACTCACCAGAAACTACATGCCAAATGGACAGATGAGGTACATGAAATAGGAGATTTTTATATAACAGAATTAAGCAGTTCACCCGAACGTGTTCGAGCTGAAGGCACTGTATATTGGGAAGCACGCTATCGTGATTCTAAAACCAAACCGTCAACCATTAAAGCCGTAGTCGGAGAAAATTGGATTCTTGAAAGGGTGGATGATGGAAGTCTTCGATATGTGATATACCAAAATACGTTTTTCCACTTACTACCGGGGTCTGCACCTATCAATCTGGAGCTTTAAGATTAACAAAGCTATGGAGCATATGTCCAATAAACCAATTATAGGTATAACTATGGGCGATCCGAATGGAATCGGGGCTGAAGTCATTGTAAAGGCTTTATTATGTAGTGAACTTCAGAATTTATGCAAACCACTAGTGTTTGGTGATACAAGTATACTTGAGAAGGCAAAAGATGTCGCTGGTGTAATGACTGAAATCAATATTATAAATATTGCTAATTTTGATATAACAAGGCTCAGCCCAGGGCATACGGACAAACAAGCGGGGCAGGCAAGCATCGCATACATTAAAGAGGCCGCTCAATATGCCTTAGAAGGGAAAATAGACGCAATTGTTACTGCTCCAATAAGTAAAGAATCCATCCACCTTGCCGGAGCAAAGTACCCGGGTCACACTGAAATGCTTCAGGAATTCACAGGCGCAAAAAGGGTTGCAATGATGTTTGAAGGTGGGAGGTTTAGGGTTGTGCTTGTTACTATTCACTGCGCATTATCTGATGTTCCTCGGTTGATTAATGAAGAGAAGATCCTATCAACAATTGAACTTACTAATGAAGCCTTGATTAATCTTTTTAGGATACCAGAACCTCGAATAGTTGTTTCCGCCCTAAATCCTCATGCAGGAGAGGCTGGCGCGTTTGGAAATGAAGAAGCACTCTATATTACTCCTGCGATTAACAAAGCAAGAACGAAAGGAATAAATGTTACAGGACCTATGCCTGCTGATACTTTGTTTTATTACGCTGCACAGGGCAAGTGGGATGCGGTTATAGCAATGTATCACGACCAAGGTTTAGCTCCCTTCAAGATGCTCTCATTTGATGATGGCGTAAATGTAACTCTGGGTCTTCCGATTATCAGAACCTCACCAGATCACGGCACTGCATATGACATTGCATGGAGGGGTAAAGCGAATCCTTCAAGCATGATTGCTGCAATAAAAGTGGCTGTTAGGCTGGTAGGAAATAAAAGAAAGTAGTGGCGTATAATTATACGCCACTACAAAGCATCGGTAAAATTTCTCCTGATTTACCAAGAATACTGATGTCATAATGTGATGAGTTAGGAGTTGTCTCAAGATTTACCTCGATCACGGTTTTTCCAGTATGTTTTGCTACAAGTCCCATAGATGCTGCGGGTTCTACAATTCCTGATGTTCCAACAATAAGCATTACTTGACATTTGTCTATGGCAATCAGGATGTTGTCAATAATTGACATCGGTATCATCTCTCCGAACCAAACTACATTTGGACGTCCGAGTGCGTCGCAATTTTTACATTTAGGATGGATTTCTTTAAGTGGTACATCATGGTTTTCCTCTACAACGCCACAGCTAGTACATCTTATCTGCCATAGGTTTCCATGCATTTCTATGATATTTCTATTTCCTGTAAGTTGATGTAACCCGTCAATATTCTGCGTTACAAGGGTGAAATTGGTTTTCTCGTTTTCAAGGTTAACGAGGGCATAATGGCCAGGATTTGGCATTGCTTCTTTTACTAAGCCTCTTCTCCAATCGTACCACTCCCAAACAAGCTTAGGGTCTCTTTGAAACGCCTCCGGGGTTGCAAGTTCTTCTGATCTAAACTTTCTCCAAAGTCCATCTTCCCCTCTGAATGTTGGAATCCCACTTTCTGCTGAGATGCCTGCGCCAGTGAGGACGGTTATACTAGATGCGTTGTCTATTATTGCTTTAGCTTCTTTAATTTTATCTTCCATGCCACTCCAATTTTATCACACGATTTACAAGAAATTTAACCTTGTTAGCATTTTTTAGCAATTTTGTTGAAAGTTTAGAATATTATTTGTATGTTGTTTTAGTTATGATCTGATAAAAATAATCATTGTGGCATTAATGATTCTCCGGGTAGAGAAGAATAACGGTTAAGAAAATTAGGCGCTTTTTGCTCAAACTAAATGAAGCTCTATATACGAGGACCTCATTTTTGGCCTAGGCTCGTTTGTATCTTCCTGATTCTTGTAATTGTTTTGGGTGTCTATAACATGATGGGAAGTCGTGGCATATCAATTAAAATGCCTGGCCGTTCGTACTCGGGACAATTTACTCCTTTAACTGAGGAGGAAACTGAAATCCGTAATCATATTAAAAAGCATGTAGAGGTGCTTGCAAGTGAAATAGGAGAGCGCAATCTAAGGGAGTACAATAACCTAGAAGGCGCAGTTGGTTACATTGAAAAGACATTTCGAGAATTGAACTATGAGGTGTCATTTCAAGATTTTGTTGTTGAAGGGAAGATTACAAAGAATATTGAGGTTGAGATTTTAGGTAAATCCCGCCCAAATGAAATCATTATTCTTGGTGCACACTATGATTCGGTTATTGGTTGCCCAGGTGCAAATGATAATGCCACGGGTGTAGCTGCTATTCTTGAGTTTGCCCGTCTTCTTAAAGGGGGGAATCTCCAATGTACAGTGCGCTTTGTAGCCTTTACTAATGAAGAGCCCCCTTTTTTCCAAACTGAAAATATGGGGAGTCTTGTTTATGCGCGGCGTTCACGCAAACGGGGAGAAAACATAGTTTCTATGCTTTCAATTGAAACTATTGGCTATTACTCTGATCTCAAAGGAAGCCAGCGTTATCCTTTTCCTTTCAGTTTTTTTTATCCTAATACTGGAAATTTCATAGGTTTTGTCAGCAACGCCTCTTCACGTAACCTTGTTCATCACGTAATTGCCTCTTTTCGAAGGAATACACATTTTCCGTCGGAGGGCGTAGCTGCTCCTGGATGGATGACGGGAATAGGTTGGTCCGATCAATGGGCGTTCTGGAATGAGGGTTACCCAGGTATAATGATTACTGACACAGCCCCATTTCGATACCCGTATTATCACACACAGTGGGACACGCCTGACAAGATTGATTACGACCGTATGGCTAGGGTAGTTGCTGGGCTAAAACGGGTTATTATTGGGTTGACTAATACTGATAAGAAGTAATAACTGAATATTTACCTAAAATTGCTTTAAAAAATCCCTTGATGATCGCATGCCTGTAATTCTCCATGAGAAAGATGAAGGTATATGGTTAGATCCTCAGTTAAGTGATACTGAAAGGCTTTCAAAACTGTTGAAACCTTACCCTTCTGATCATATGCGAGCATACAAGGTTTCAACCTTAGTTAACTCTCCTAAAAACGATACGCCGGAATGTATTGAGCCAAAAGACGATTAGATAATTGAAATTATTACCACTTCCGTCTACATATAGCATTGCACAAGGATGTTTCACATAAGCCCTGGTTAGACTTTCCTTGACAATCTCCACTTATAACTTAACCTAATAATAAAATGCTTGAGGATTATCTTCCAATATTAATTATATTGATTTTCTCTGTACTCCTAGCAGGGGGCCTTCTCGGTATTTCTAATCTTCTTGGTCCAAAGAGGTATTCAAAGAACAAGCTTACTCCTTATGAATGCGGCGTTCCTCCAGTAGGAGATGCAAGGGAAAGGTTCTCGGTTAAGTATTATTTAGTCGCTGCACTTTTTATACTTTTTGATGTTGAATCTGTTTTTCTTTTTGCGTGGGCTGTTGTATTTAAGAGGCTTGGGGTTCTTGCATTTGTTGAGATTATAGCCTTTTTTATCGTTATCTTAGGAGGCTACTTTTATGTATTAAAAAAGGGGGCTCTTGAATGGGAGTAAATACTAACCCTGTACTTGGCGGAGATGGTTTTGTCACTACTAAGCTAAGCTCATTTGCAAACTGGGCGAGGAAAAACAGCCTCTGGCCAATGCCATTTGGGACTGCATGCTGTGCAATCGAGATGATGGGGGCGTTCGCATCAAGATTTGATCTTTCAAGGTTTGGTGCAGAGGTAGTGAGATTTTCACCAAGACAAGCAGACCTTATGATAGTTTCAGGAACTATAACTTATAAAATGGCCTCTGTATGTAGAAAGATTTATGACCAGATGCCTGAACCAAAGTGGGTTATTGCTATGGGATCATGTACTTGTGGTGGTGGACCTTTCGATAGTTATGCTGTAGTTCAGGGTATTGATGAATTCCTTCCTGTCGATGTTTATGTAGGAGGGTGCCCTCCTAGACCTGAAGCGCTTATAGATGCAGTTATGAAAATACAAAAGAAGATTGAGAGGGAAGGGGCACCTATTGTATGAGCTTTGACTTGCAGGCTGTAATTGATTCTCTAAAATCTAACTTCCCAGATACAATTTTAGATATTAAGACCTTTAGAAATGAGACCACCCTCCTAATTAAAAAGGAAAAAATCCAAGAATTCTGTATGTATCTAAAAAATAATTTTGATTTTAAATTTATAGTAGATATTACGGCTGTAGATTATCTAGAGAGAAAAACACCTCGTTATGAAGTTGTTTATTATCTTCATAGGTTTGGACCAGAGTATAGTGAGAATGTAAGAATCAGGTTAAAAGTCGAGGTTCCTGAAGAAGATACGAGAGTATTATCTGTAACACCTTTTTGGAGTGGTGCGAATTGGCTTGAGCGAGAGGTTTATGATCTCTTCGGTATAGAATTCGTAGGGCATCCTGATTTAAGAAGGATCCTTATGCCAGAGGAATATAATGCACATCCTCTAAGAAAAGATTTTGATGTTAGAAATCGCGAGCCCTCCAAGCGCTGTTTTGAAAAGGCTTTGAAAGAGGGTGAGAGTGGAACGAGTTGAGTTTATTACTGATGAAATAGATGTATCAGCAGGAACAAGGACTGAGACCCTTATTCTTAATATGGGTCCTCAACATCCCTCTACCCACGGTGTGCTTCGCATTGTGCTTCATCTCGATGGCGAAATTGTGGTAAAGGCAATCCCATATTTGGGTTATCTCCATAGAGGAATTGAAAAACTCTGTGAATCCATTACCTATCAGCAATGCATTCCTTATACAGATAGAATGGACTATGTTGCATCAATTTGTAATAATATAGGATTCATCCTCACAGTTGAAAAACTCCTTGGAATACAAGACGAGATCCCGGAAAGAGCGAAGGTAGCTGAAGTAATACTATTTGAGCTAGGAAGAATCGAATCTCATCTTATCGGGATCGGGACTAATGCCTTAGACCTAGGTGCGGTGAGTGCATTTCTATATTGTTTTAAGGAGAGAGAAAGAATATACGATATACTTGAGATGGTTTGCGGAGCGAGATTGACTACATCTTATCCTAGGGTGGGTGGTTTGCCGGATGACCTTCCTGAGAACTTTAATGAAGCAATAAGTAATTTTTTAAAAGCGTTTCCAAAAACATTAGCTGAAGTAGATAAATTACTCACAAGAAATCGTATCTGGATTGAAAGGACAAAGGGTGTAGCTTATATTAGCGCTGAAGATGCTATTGATTTAGGACTTACTGGGCCTGCACTTAGGGGAAGCGGTGTTCCTTATGATGTAAGAAAAGCAATCCCCTACTTGGGATATGAAAACTACGATTTTGAAATCCCAGTTGCTCCAGACGGCGATGCTTATGCTCGTTATCTATGCAGATTAGAGGAGATGCGTCAGAGTCTACGTATTATTAAGCAAGCAATTAATAATCTTCCAGACGGTCCATATATAGCTGACCTACCTGAGGTTGTTCTCCCTAGAAAAGAGCTTGTGTATACAAGGATGGAATCTCTTATAAGGCACTTTGTGCTAGTTTATGAGGGTTTTAAAACACCACCTGGAGAAGTTTACCACTCTGTAGAAAATCCAAAAGGAGAGTTAGGTTACTATATTGTTAGCGATGGTTCGGGAAAACCATACAGAATGCATGTAAGGGGACCTTCCTTTGTAAATCTTCAGGCACTTTCCAAAATGGTTGAAGGAAGACTGCTTGCTGATGTCATTGCAGCAATCGGAAGCATAGACATAGTCCTTGGGGAAGTAGATAGGTAAATAATTCTATTTCATAATATCTCGAATTTTCCTGTTAGCTTATTTTAGCTTATAGATAAAGATTAGAGTAAATAATTCAGGTTTTTGATTTTATGATTGCTATTTGATTATTGTATAAAACTACATGTTCTCAAGGTAATTTCTACCATTATTTGAGATATTACATTAAATTACTTATCGTGCCTTTTAATTTATTAAGTTCATTATTAATAATTTACATTAGCTTTTGCTTTCAACTAATAGATAACCTTAGTATTAGGTAGTAGTCTAATGATAATCTCACAGCCGAATTTCATCTTGGAAACTTGAGATTCAGAGGTTGATGCTTTTTACGGATACGACCAGCATTGAAGTGCAATCTGTATGAAATCACCATTATGCACATGAACGCAAAAGCTTTGTTGCAACAACTCTTTTCCCGCAAAGATGACATCGAGTGCAATATTTCTTGCTGCTGCTTGATCTACGCCATCAGCCTCAACCCAAAGGTCAAAAGGGGATTTCCACTCAGCAGCTATGACGCCAGGGATCGTGTTCTTTATTTGGATAGCAAAACTGTATTGCGCTTGTGAAACATCAAAACCTTGCTGACCAAAACTGATTTGAGAAAGTGCAGTAACTAATATTATTGGGAAAACGTATAGGAGTCGAGAAAATTGACGATTGCATGGAAATAACTTTTGTGATGAATATTGCATTTTTTGTCCTCCTTTTTTGGTCTTAGTTTATTTATTATTGCTGAACAGGTGAAGGGGCTTCTATAACCTCAGTTCCTTTAGGAGCTTTAAATTTGAACAAAGAGTCAGGAACCCCTTTATTAATTTCTATGCCCTTTAATGATACCTTTGTTAAATTTCCAAATGGGTCATAGAGGAAGATATCTTTAACAATCATGCTTTTCTTATCAACAGCTATTGTGACCATGTTATATTCTTCACCCTTTGCTTTTGGCATTAGGTCAATCAAGTAGTTTCCATTATCGTCAAATTGTTTTTCGGAGGAAAACTTCGCATCAAATTGTTCTTTTATGTTTCCAAGGCCTGAGAGAAATGTGGTAGTTGTGGGTGTATCCATTATTTTATCTAGTTGTGACCAAATAGCTTGTTTTTCTTCATTATTGTAAAACCAAAGCGTAATGCCATCAGAAACAATCTCATCTTTAGCAGGTCTATAGTAATTCCATCTCATTTTCCCAGGCTTTTTAAACCAGACCTCCCCATCTGCCTTTTGTACTTTATTTAGAGCTCTTACAGTTGCTTCCTGTGTGAATTTTGCGTGAAAATCTTCAACCTTTTCGTAGTTAGCTTGAATTCCAGTAACTATTTCATCAAGTTGTCTAACCTCAACTCCTGAGACAGTAATTGGCACGAATATAAAAAAAGCAAGAATGAAAAACTCTGCAGCAAACTGCAGGGCATCGTAGCATAAACAGACAGTCTTTTCGTCATTGCGAGGAGTCCTTCGACTTGGCTCAGCATAAACTCCGCGACGAAGCAATCGGACACAAAGTGTCATTCCGAATACTTCGCCTTTGCTCAGTACAGGCTCCGTGAGGAATCTAAGATTTCTCGCTGTGCTCGAAATGACAAGAAAAAGAATATTTGCAATGACACGGTGACAGTGGAAACCTCGTAGCAAGTTGTGGGGAATCATTACATTAACGAATAAATTTTTCAATTTCTTTGCCTCTGATTTACCTTTGCTAAGTCTATGAAAACCTCTCTTGGTTTTCCTGCAATCTCCTGAGGTCCTACAATTCCCTCTTTTTCCATGATCTCAACAATTCTAGCTGATCTATTATAACCAATTTTTAGCTTTCTCTGAAGCATTGATATAGATGCCTGGCGTGATTCTGCTACGATTCTAAGAGCTTCATAATATAGTTCATCCTTCTCGCTTTCAAGGTCTTGTGGAGTCTCGGTTTCTTCTATCTTAGTAATTTCTTGGTTGTATTCAGGTAATCCTTGAGATTTTAGATACTCAGTGATTCTTTCCCTTTCTCCGTCGGATATTAATGCACCCTGGATTCTAATTAACTTCGAGGTGCCGGGCTGAAGTAATAGCATGTCTCCTTTTCCAAGAAGTTGCTCTGCTCCTGTATTATCAAGAATAATACGGGAATCAACCCTAGATGAGACGAGAAAAGAAATTCTTGCCGGAAAGTTAGCCTTGATAAGTCCAGCAACTACATCAACAGAGGGTCGCTGTGTTGCAACTATAAGGTGTATACCCGCAGCGCGTGCCATCTGAGAGAGTCTAGTTATTGATTCTTCAACCTCACGCGGAGCCACCATCATTAAATCTGCAAGCTCATCCATAACGATTACTATGTATGGAAGCCATTTCTGCCATTTGTCTTTAGAGTCCAGTTTTTCAATCCTTCTGTTATAACTCTCTATGTCTCTAACACCCTCTTCAGAAAGTAATCTGTATCTTTGTTCCATCTCCCTTACTGCCCACCTTAGTGCTGCAGCAGATTCTTTTGGGTTTATAACTACGGGGTGAAGAAGGTGAGGAATATCCTCGTAAACTGAAAGCTCAAGCATTTTAGGGTCAATCATTATGAACTTTAGCTCGTATGGGCTGGCTTTATAAAGCATGCTTGCCATAACTGTATGAAGTAGGACACTTTTGCCAGAGCCAGTAGTGCCTGCAATCATAAGGTGTGGGGCTTTTCTCAGGTCCATATAGGAGGCTTTTCCAGATATGTCTTTTCCAAGTGCGAGCGTTAGGATTGATTTGCTTCTAAGGAATTCCTGGTCTTCAAGGAGTTCTCTTAGCACAACAGTTTCTCTTCTATCATTTGGAACCTCGATGCCTATGACGTCTTTTCCCGGAATAGGGGCTATTATTCTTATACTAAGAGCGCTAAGTCCCATTGCGAGATCGCCGGAAAGGGATGCAATTTTATTAATCTTTATCCCAGGCGATGGTTTATACTCAAACATGGTTATAACAGGACCGGGTCTTATTTCTATAACCTTCCCTGATACTCCAAAGTCGGCAAGCTTTTCCTCAATGAGTTTAGCTTTTTCATAAACGACATCTTTATCAATTTTAATTTCTGACTCTCTTTTCGGATCAAGTAAATCAGTAGAAGGGAGTTTGAAGTTCGCTTGTAATACTGGTTTGAACGATGGTTTATCGCCCGATTTTTCTTTTTGCTGCTCAACTATAATTGGGGGTAAAGTTGCAGGCTCGAGTTTTGGTGGCAGTTCCTCCTCAACAACTTGTCTAATTGGTTTAGGTCTTGCTTGTGTAGAATCTTTACTAATTTTTGGCTTCGGTTTTGAAAAGAGATCATAAACATTTTCGATGATTACCTCTACCTGGCGCAATGTAAACCGGAATATGGATAACAGTTTTTCTGTTGTAAAAGTTAGAAGCCTGCCGACATAGCCTAGCCAATTAAGAACCTCAGACAGTGTAAGATTCGTTATTACAACTAAACTCATAAGAAGAAAAATAGTTACAATTATGTATGATCCAAAGGAACCTGCGATTTTATCTCTAAGTAGCGTGGAAAATAGATTACCTAACCATCCCCCAGGCGGGCTATAACCTAAAAGGTCTTTGTTTCTAAATATAAGTCCAAAGAATGTGGTTGATGCAAAAAGGAAAATAAAGGCAGAAATGGCTTTTTGATAAAGTCTGCTTCCTGTCCTATTCGCAAAAACAACTACTGCTGTATAAAACATAATAATTGGAATCACAAAGGAACAGAGCCCGAAAGCCTTCCCTAGCATACTAGAGATAAAAACTCCTATTGTCCCCATGGCGCCTTTTACATCAAGTCCGGATTTAGAGCTGTAAAACAGAAGACTGAGGGATGAAAATATACCGATAGTGAATAATACTGCAGCGACTATTTCTCTTGCAATATAACTAGAGGATTCTTCTTTTGACTGACTTTTACTTTTAGGCATTTCTACCTTGTTTTGATAGTCTTTTACATATAACTATACCAATCAAAGAAAACCTAGGCACTGCGTCTTGCATAAACTGATTATCAAAATAGCGGAGTTAATAGAAATTGTCAAATAAAAAGTAGGACTTCCATAGTTTTGCTATGGGCTGAAAGGAGAGAAGAGATTTCATCTTAGGATTGTGGGTTAGGGTTTTAGAATTAATAACTTAATTTAAGGATCTCGTATGTAAATCCGCATTATCATATGTGTTAGCTTGGTTTTCTTTCCGTTAATTGGTTATCTTCTATCAGCACCGACAGCCTCAGTTATATGGTTAAAGCCATCTTTGCTTAATAGCTCGAGTATTTCTTCGTTAATTTTTCTAACAAGTGATGGGCCGTGGAATATTAACGCTGTATATATCTGAACCAAAGATGCGCCGGCTTTAATTCTTTTATAAGCTTCAGCCCCAGAATCTATCCCTCCAACACTAATCAACAAAGTTTTTCCGTAAAGTTCTTTAGCAATTTCATTAAAAATATGGAAACTTTTATCTTGGATTGCTCTTCCACTTAATCCGCCAATTTGTTTAGCATTTTGAAGAATTGTATAATCAACGCTTGTATTTGTAGCTATAATTCCGGAAGCTCCATTTTGAACGGCAATTGCACATAAATTCACAGCTTGGGAAGCTTCCAAATCGGGGGAGATTTTTAGTAAGATAGGTTTTGAAGTTATCTGCTGTGCAGTACTGAAAATCGTTCTTATAAAGGCTTCGTTTTGAAGGTCTCTTAAGCCGGGTGTATTTGGAGACGATATGTTTATAACAAGATAGTCACATACATCCTTAAAACCACGAATTAGATCAACGTAATCATCTATTGCTTTTTCTTGAGGAGTCGTTTTATTTTTTCCTATATTTACTCCAATAGGTAAATCGAATGGATAAACTTTATGAAGTCTTTTTTGAATTACTAGCATCCCGTCATTATTAAAACCCATTGAGTTTTCCAGGCTTTCTTGTTCAGGAAATCTAAAAAGCCTTGGCTTTTGGTTACCTGGTTGAGGTTCTGGAGTCACCGTCCCAACTTCAACAGAACCGAAGCCTAGCGCAGGCATTGTCTCAATCATAGTTCCATTTTTATCAAAACCTGCGGCCAAACCAACAGGATTCAGGAAATCTCTGCCAAAGATATTTTGCTTTAGCCGACCGTTTATAATAAAGTTTTTTCTCTTTAGAAGATCGAAACAAATCGGCAAGTGCTTTACTGTTCTTAAAGCATACTCAGCTATTTTATGAGTTTTTTCTGGATCTATTTTGAAGAGATATTTTTTTAAAGCTTGATAATCAAACATTACTCAGCCGAGGTTCACGAACTTCTTGAATTAACTTTGATTTATTTCAGATACCGCATCACAATAGGTAAGATAAACTACGCAAATACCAAGCGACCTTTAGGCTTAGGAATCGGGCGCCTCAGTTCCTTTGCAGTCTCGATCCACTCTTGGATGACCACTTCCACATTGGCTAGAGCTTCCTGGTATGTTACCCCATCCGCTGCACATCCTGGCAATTCAGGAACCTCAGCGATAAATGCTTGGTCTTCGTTGCTCCAATAAATAATGACTTCGTACTTAATCATCTTCTTCACCTCCCAATTTGTACTTTAGAATCAAATTACGAACTTGTTTAACCTGATAATGTTTAGCCTTTGCACCTTTAGGCTGCAGGTTCAATATTTCATCAACGCTCTGTTTCGTAAATATGTGATGACTGCCTCGAATTCTTTCCTCAAATCCTAACTTGCCCAGCAATTGACATATCCCAGCAAAGGGTATGTTTGCATCGGATGTGCCCCGCAAGATTCGTTCTAAAAGTTCGTTGGGTCGGCGCATTCTATTCCCTTCTTTGCCCCGACAGTATAATTATATGTACTATGAAAAACAGTATAAGTAAAACTTTCAAAAATCCCAACTCAGCCTTCTATACGTGCCTCGTATATTCCAGTATAGTGCCCGAAGTTAGATGGCTGTGGCGGTGGTAAGTTTTTTATCTTGCTTGCAGGGCAAGAAGAAACGAGTCTACGGCTTTGAGGGCGAGGTCCCATGAGTAAAAAGGAAAAATCCCCAGGATAATAGTTCCTATTGTTAGAATGGTAAGTGCAACAGCAGAGATTGGTTTAAAAGAAGGAAACTCGACTTTTTCTTCTCTCATATAAGCATAGACAAGCACCCGAAGGTAATAATAAGCAGAAAGAACACTGTTTAGAATACCTATGACAACGAGCCAGTAGAACTCAGCTCTCACACCCGATAGAAATACACGGTATTTCGCAAAGAAACCAATTGTTGGTGGAACACCAGCCAAGGATAACATGAATATTCCCAGGGCTACGGCCGTAAGCGGCTTTTTCACCCATAGCCCTGATATATCATCAAGCGTTTCACATTCTCTTCCCTTCATTGAGAGATAAGTTAATACACCAAATGCTCCAAGATTCATGAATGTATATGAAAATAGGTAATAAAGCACACTGCTTAAACCAAGCTTTTTTTCTCCATAGGCGGCTACGACTCCAACAAGTATATATCCAGCATGGGCAATACTTGAATAAGCAAGCATCCTTTTAATACTTATCTGAGTTAAGGCGGCAAGATTTCCTATAGTCATTGTAAAAACAGAAACAATCCAGAGAACCTGCGTCCAGCTTGTTTCAAGTTGAGAGAAGCCTTCAAAAAGAACCCTTAGAAGAATTGCAAATGCAGCCGCTTTTACACCTACAGACATAAACCCCGTCACTGCCATAGGTGCTCCCTCATAGATGTCCGGAACCCATTGATGAAGTGGGAAAGCGCCGATTTTGAAAATAAACGCTACGAGAATAAGGGCGGTTCCTGCGAGATATAGTGGGTTATTTATATCAAATCTTTTTGCAATCTCATCAAGAAATATTGTGCCAGATGCTCCGTAAATTAATGCTATTCCATAAAGAAGTATCGCTGAGGCAAACCCTCCCAAAACAAGGTATTTTATTCCAGCCTCGGATGAACGGGTTGATCTTCTGTTAAAACCAGAAAGTATGTATACCGAAATAGACATAATTTCAAATCCAAGGAAAAGAGACATAAATTCCTTAGCAGAACTGAGAATCATCATCCCGGAGGTTGAAAAGAGAAGAAGGGCATAATACTCATTAGCCCTTAAATCCATTTTTGCGATATAATCCTTTGATAATACAATGGCTAGGAACGCGCCAACGATAAAAATAATGTTAAAGTATGCAGCGAATTCATCTAAAGAAAGAGCGCCTGCAAATGCACTCGACACCTGATGAAATCTTTCAAGATTCAATACAAAGCTGACTGCAAGTCCAAGAAGTGCAATCCAAAATAGCTCTGTTTTTGCTTTTCCCTTAATCAAAGCGTCAATTACCATCACAATTAGGCCAGTAAGTATTAAAGCAAGCTCAGGGCCTATAAGGAGCGTACTTCTAAGTGCTTCGATTGAATCCATATAATATCCTTGGATTTATTGGAAACTCGGGTGACAGTTTGAGTAGTCTAGTATTGGTAAGGGTAGGGGGGTTGTCAAGTTCATCCAAATAGTTATCCAAATAGTTACGGGCATTGCGGGGAATCTTTTTTTAATTATTTAGGCCTTAAAATAAGTATGCCAGGTTTATCAGAGATATAGTTCATAAAATCCTCATCAACAACCTTTCTATTTCCCTCTGATGATGAAGCATGCCTAAAATAAAACGTATCTCCTTCTTTAATAACGATCCCAACATGTGAAACATCTAGTCCATCTTGATTCGAATATATTCCAATATAATCTCCAGATCTCAGTTTTGAAAGCATTTCATTATCAAAGGCATCGGAAGGGATATAGTGAATCTTCCGTTTTTTAGGTGAAATTCCAGGTATGAAATAAGTACCATCATTCTTATCATTCAGCGTTTTCAAAACCGTTTTTGTTTTATCTCCACCAATCTTTTCTGTAACATCGTCAACATATTGTGAGTTAAAATATTCCCAATCAGTAAAGAAGTGATTTCTTTTTAGAAAATCAACATCCCCAGATTGGTATCTTATTGTCTTCAGTTTATCCTTAAACTCAGGAAAGGAGTTTGAAAGACGCATCGCTTCTACATAATCAATATAGGTAAAACAGTCAACCCCCTCTAAATTAATAACAAATACTTCTGGTGTATTTATGTTTCCAATCAGAGTTGATTCTTTATAATCCACGTTTAAAAATTGTTCTGATAGAAAGTCTATTCTTTTATCTAAATCAGGAATTCCTAAGGATTCCCTTATGATATGATCTAGTTGTTTTTCATTCCATTTACCCAGAATAATTAATTCCTTGTCGGTTACAATTGTATCAGTTTGATGTGATGTAGAGGCATAAGAAATGGCTTCTATACTTATTGCAACAAAAAGAATACTTAGCACTGAGTTTAATACTTTTAGTATGCTTTTAATGAAAAACCCTGCGGCAAGCCGTGGGGTATCGTTGCATAAACAAATAGCATTCTCGTCATTGCGAGAAGCCCTTCGACTTACCTCAGGGTAAACTCCACGACGAAGCAATCTCAGAATAAAGATTGCTTCACTTCGTTCGCAATGACAGCGGGAACCCCGTAGCAAGCTACGGGGAATTATCAGGTTAAAGATGCCCATGATTAACTTAGTTAGTCATTTATTATTTGAACTGTCCATAATACACCTCTGTATCGTACTCGAATCTAACTTTGCCATCAGATTGATATTCAAGAAAAATTCTATGTAGATTGCGCATCATCTGCTCATAATTAGGATGGCCCTTCATTGGCGCGTAAGAGGATGATAAGACTCTACCCTTTAAACTATCAAAATTAAAAACCTGAAAATTGCCAAAAATCTTAAGTTGAAAGGAATCATGCCCAAAAAACTTAGTAAAATTCCTCTCATCCGGAATTTGTTGATTTACTTCTTTGTAATCAATCCCGAACTTATAAAGTAAGTTATCGTAAGCCTTTAAAAATGGAGTAGTGTCAGTTTTTCTGTCATTCCAGATAAGCACAACCCAACCATTAGGTTTTAGGATTCGTAAAAATTCTTTTCTTGATTTATTTGTATGAAACCAATGAAAAGCTTGTCCAGAGGTTATGAAATCTACACTTTGATCTTTGAGATTTGATGACTCAGCAGCGCCAGCCACACTTTTAAAATTAGAATAGTCTTTTAAAAGTTTTTCAGCAATCTTTCTCATTTCTTTGTTTGGCTCGACCCCTAATACAATATTGTCATTTTTTAAGAACAACCGAGATAAAATTCCAGTACCTGAACCAATATCAGCAATAATAGAGGATGATGAAAGACCACACTCCGCTCTCAGTAATTTGATAATTGCTCTAGGATATTTCGGGCGATATTTGTTGTAATATTGTGCTCTAGTGGAAAATCTTTTAGTTGGATCTATTTGAATATTCGCCTTTCCCATTATGCGTGCCTAGACATTGAAGGAATACATTGTTAATAAGTTAATAAATAATCTTGATAAGTTTACCTAAACCTAAATTTCTTGACACTTTGTGAGCATGTAGGTTGGTATTCAGGCGTCTTTAGTAACATACTGTTTATTGTGTTAACTCTAATATGACTCGGGGACATCAACTTCGTGAAATTCTGAGAAAACCAGGAATTCTTGTGTTGCCCGGTGTGTATGATTGTATAGGGGCAAAGCTTGTTGAACAACTGGGCTTTCCTGTTGTATTTACTGTAACGGGAGCTAGTTTTGGCGTCGAAGCAGGTTATAAAACTGCAGATATAATAATGCTAGTGATGGATCCTAAGGGCGTTGACGCTCTGCTTTCCGGCGCGATGACTATAGGATCGGGAAACGTAAGCGCTACATCAGGGAGTGTTGGTCACGAAGCCGATGTAGCAACAATGAGATCATCAATTATTACATATGCAAGACCCGACAAGGGACTTTTCGCCGGCGCAGATCTACAAGGTTCTTCTATTGCGTATGATGGGAAGACAATTGAAAAGGTGTATGGTGTGCTAATGGGGTCGTATGAGACATTATACAAACTCCAGAAGTTTCCTAACACTGTCAGAGACTTCCATGATATCCTTACGAAGTTTGCCCCTAGACCAAAAAATTAGTAAGGGAAATTGCCTAAACACGAAACGGCTAGCATATATTAACTTTCACGTTTTATTGATTTTGTAAGGTGTAGCCCTATCAATCGCGCTACTAATATAGTCAAATATAATTGGCCAACTATTGTTTCAAGTACTCCCACAGATCTAGCTTGAGAGGTCACGGGGGTTATTTCACCGTATCCTAATGTGGTTAATGTCGCGTAGCTGTAATAAATTAAATCAGACCAGTCGAGTACGTTATCGATATTATTTGGTGGGTTAACGTAAAATGACCCAGGTTGAAGAATGTTTACCAAAACAAATACTGTGGTCCATGTAATACCGATAAGAAGGTATACACAAATCGCTCCATATATTGTGTCACCTGTGACTTCTTCAT
>Ga0209001_1000127_pt1 | contig 16378 bp, 17 predicted proteins | sample Rifsed13ft2_FD_184006 | JGI IMG/M metagenome (GOLD analysis project Ga0209001, IMG submission 184006) | Soil microbial communities from Rifle, Colorado, USA - sediment 13ft 2 (SPAdes) (version 2) | ecosystem: Environmental > Terrestrial > Deep subsurface > Rock core/Sediment | place: Rifle...
GGCCAGGTCGCCGAGGGCCAGCGTGCCGCGGATGGCTTCGCGCGCCTGCTGCGCCGACCCGTCGTCCAGTCTGCCGCGCTCCACCGCCCGCTGGAGTGACCCTTCGATCCGCCCCAGGCCCCGCTGCAGCAGTTCCTGGTTCACCTCGCGCACGATAACCTGATATCCTGCCCGGGCGCAGACCTCCGCGATGCCCGAGCCCATCAGGCCGCACCCGACGACCCCCACCCGCTGAATCGCCATCATGTACCTCCTCGCCGCGTGCTCCCGCCCTTCACCGGCGCGCAGTCACAACTGGGGCGATCGATCCGTCCTCCGGCCGCCCCTAAATGGATTCGCGACGACCGGCTACATCTCCGTCGTTTGCCGCGGGAAAGTTCCCCCGTCTGATAGATTGACGGTTCCGGACGGCCGGTCGACACTCTCTACTAACCCACGTCGCTCAATCGGTCACGAGGATCGGCGGCCATGCGGCTGTCCCCCGAGCAGGCGCTCCGTCAACCGTGGCACTGGTACTGGGTGCTGGTGATCGCCAACGCCCTCGACCTGCTCTTCACGTACACGGCGGCTGAGCGGGGGATCGATGAGGCGAACGTCATCCTCCGCCCGGTTCTTCTGACGCCGTGGCCACCCCTGGTGAAACTCGCGGCGCTGGCGCTCCTGGCGGCGGGTTTGACCTCCATCATCCGGGCGCGGCGGATTCCATCTCCCGCTCTGCGAATGGTTCGTCTTACGGCCTGGATCTATTTGGGCGTAGTCATCTTCCATCTCCTCGGGCTCTATCTGGCTTCCTGAAAACATCCGCCCGCCGTGCGGGACCAAGGCGTGGCGGTCCTCGTCACCCGCCGTGACCTCTGCGGACGCCCGTCAGCTCGACAGTTGCGGCGGTCACCTCGTCTTCCCCCAGGATGTACACCTGGCCAAACCCCTCCTCTTTGACCGTGCGCAGCGCCTCCTGCAGCCGTTCCCACTGCTCGCGGATCACCGGCCGGCCCACGCGCCGCCCCCGACGCCGCGCGTTCAGGGTCTGGGCCCGCTCCTCCGAGACGTCGAAGACGATGAGCACCGCGGGCACATTGTGCTGCCGCGCCAGGTTGAGGAGTTCGCGGCGCGCCTCCCGGCGCAGCGCGGTGCTGTCGGCCACGGTCAGGCGGCGGTGCCGCAGCCGCCGTTCGATGATGAAGTAGAGGAGTTCGAACGCCTCCGGCGAGACCCGGATATTGCCCTCGTCGTCGGAGATCATGGCGCGGCAGCGGTCGGAGGAGACGATGGCCGTCTCCCGGAAGCGCCGCCGCGCGAAGGTGGACTTGCCGCTGCCGGCCGGCCCGCAGAGCACGACCAGGGACGGATTGGGGATCGTCAGGCGGCGCGCCACGGCTAGCGCCTCTCCGGCGGCCGCGCGGCTTCCGCCCCGATCACGGTGTGGATCAGCGGCCGCGGCGCGGGAGGAGTATCAGCCAACCGGTAAGCTGCGCGCACGCGGCGGCGCGCCTCCTCCCCTCTCGCCTCGTCGTTCGCCAGCACCACGGCGAGTGGCTCGCCCGCGGCCACCTCCTCTCCCACCTTGCGCCCCAGGCGGATGCCGACCGCCGGGTCGATCGCGTCCTCTTTGCGCGCCCGCCCCGCGCCCAGCGCCATGGCGGCGAGCCCGACCGCCTGCGCGTCGATGGCGGAGACGAACCCGCGGCGATCGGCGACTGTCGGCAGGGTCAGCCGTGCCTGCGGCAGTCGCTGCAGGTCGTCCAGCACGCGCGGGTCGCCGTGCTGCGCCTCGATCATCCTGCGGGACTGCTCCAGCGCGCGCCCGCTGTCCAGCGTCGCCCGCAGGCGCTCCTCCGCCTCGGCCGGGGAGGCGGCCGCGCCCGCGAGCAGCAGCATCCACGCGCCGAGCGTCAGACAGAGGCGCGTCAGGTCCTCCGGTCCCTCGCCCCGCAGCGTCGCGATCGCCTCCTCCACCTCCACGGCGTTCCCCACCGTCCGGCCGAGCGGCTGGTCCATGTCGCTGATCACCGCCACCGCGCGCCGCCCCACCTCCCGGCCGATGGCCACCATCGCCTCAGCCAGCACCCGCGCCTCCTCCAGCGTCTTCATGAAGGCGCCGCGACCGGTCTTCACATCCAGGACGATCGCCTCTGCCCCGCCGGCGATCTTTTTGCTCATCACGCTCGCGGCGATCAGCGGCACGCTCTCCACCGTGGCGGTAACGTCGCGCAGAGCGTAAAGGCGCTTGTCCGCCGGCACGAGGTCGGCGGTCTGCCCGGCGATCGCGCACCCGACCCGCCGCACCTGGTCGATCAGCGCCTCGCGGCTGAGGTCCGTGCGGAAGCCCGGGATGCTCTCCAACTTGTCCAGCGTGCCGCCGGTGTGCCCCAGGCCGCGGCCGGAAAGTTTGGCCACGCGCACGCCGGCGCCGGCGGCCAACGGGATCAGCACCAGCGAGGTCTTGTCGCCGACCCCGCCGGTACTGTGCTTGTCCACCTTGACCCCGGGGATCCCGCTCAGGTCCACCGTCTCCCCGGAGCGGACCATCGCCATCGTCAGCGCCGCGGTCTCCCGCGCGGTCATCCCGCGGAGGTAGACGGCCATGAGGAAGGCGCTCATCTGGTAGTCCGCGACCTCGTCCCGCAGGTATGCGGCGAGAAGCGCCTCGATCTCCTCCGGCGCCAGCTCTCCGCCGTCGCGCTTCTTGAGAATCAGATCGTAGGCCCGCACGATTGTTGACAGCAGATCTTATCGTAGTCCGAGCTTGACCAGCATACCTACAATGACGGCAATGGCTGAACTTGTCAGCGTACCGATGAGATAGTATTCAGCAGATTCGGGAGGGTCCTCTGATTGCCTTTAACGCGCAATGGATTTGGCGGTCAATACGAATCTAACTACCCCGAACTGGTTAGACGCAACCAACGAAGTAAGTAGAAAGCGCTCTACCATGCCGCTATAGGCGCCCGCCGTCAGAAGGCCGGGTTTGCTAGTCACCTTCTGAGGCAAACGGCTGAATGAAGAGCCGTGTACGAGATTCAACGTCGAAGAACTCTCCAGGCGCTTCATAGCGTCATCTCGCCAATTATCCGCCGGACCAGGCCAACGAATCTCGGTTCCAGCTCATGCGCTACCGCGAGTACCGCTTCGTGGGTCACCGACTCGATCACCTCGCCGGTGGCCATGTCGGTGATGGCGGAGAATCCCAGGACGCGCATGCCCATCTGCCGGGCGGCGATCACCTCCGGCACCGTGGACATCCCCACCGCGTCCGCGCCCCACCGCGCCAGCATGCGCAGTTCCGCGGCCGTCTCATACGAAGGGCCGCTCACAGCAACGTAGACGCCCTTGCGCAGCGGGACGCGCTCCGCCACTGCCACCCGCTCCGCCAGGCGCACCAGCTCCGGGTCGTAGGGCCGGGCCATGTCGGGGAAGCGCGCACCGAAGGCCTCCTCGTTGGGCCCGATCAGCGGGTTGGTCCCCATGAAGTTAATGTGGTCGACGATGACCATCAGGTCGCCGGCGTTCCACTGCCGGTTGAGCCCGCCCGCCGCGTTGCTGACGAGGAGCGTGCCCGCTCCCAGTTCCCGCATCACGCGGACCGGGAAGACCACCTGGCCCAGCGCGTACCCCTCGTAGAAGTGCACCCGCCCCTGCATGACCACGACGGGCTTGCCTTCCAGCATTCCCAGGACCAGGTTGCCAGCGTGGCCCGCCGCCGTGCTCACCGGAAAGTGCGGGATCTCGCGGTAGGGGATCGTCGCATCTCGCTCGACCGCGTCCGCCAGCGCACCCAGGCCCGATCCCAAGACGACGGCCAGCCCGGGCTGGATTCGGCTGCGGGTGCGGACAAACGCCGCGGCTTCGTCGACGCGCGGCTTCCATGCCTGGAACGAGCGGGCGTCGGTCATCGCCTCATGCACCATCCTCCAGAAAACTACTCCCCGGGCCGCGCCAGGGCGCGCCGAGCGCCGCGGCCACAGTGACTCCGGCATCGGCAAACGTTTGGCGGGTTCCCAGGTCGGTCCCTCTGCGGATCCCTGGACCGTGCACCAGCAAGGGCACGTACTCGCGCGAATGATCGGTCGAAGGGGTCGTGGGATCGTTCCCGTGGTCGGCGGTGATGATGAGCAGGGTCTCGTCGCCGACCGCGTCCAGGATCGGGCCGAGCGCGGCATCGATCCGCTCCAACTGCCGGGCATAGCCCTCGACATCGTTCCGGTGGCCGTAGACGGCGTCCAGATCGACGACGTTCGTGAAGATGAGCCCGCGGTCCACGCGGCGCGCCGCCTCCGCGGTGCGGGCCAGGCCGTCGAGATCGTTGTGTGTGTGCACCGATTCAGTGATCCCGCGTTCGGCAAAAAGGTCGCCGATCTTGCCGATGGCATAGACGGGGATCCCGCGCTCGGTGAGCGCGTCCAGGACGGTGCGGCCCAGCGGTTCCAACGAGAAGTCACGCCGCCGGTCGGTCCGCTGGAAGGCGCCGGGCTGCCCAACGAACGGCCGGGCGATGACCCGGCTGACGGCGTGCTCCCCCACCAGCAGGCGCCGCGCCGTCTGGCACCACTCGTAGAGTTGGTGCACCGGGAGGACGTCCTCGTGCGCGGCGATCTGAAAAACGCTGTCTGCGGAAGTGTAGACGATGGGATAACCGGTCCGCCGGTGCTCCTCGCCCAATTCATCGATAATCACCGTGCCGGAAGCGGGACGGTTGCCCAGCACGGGGCGGCCGATCGCCTGCTCGAAGGCGCGGATGATCTCCGGCGGAAAGCCGTGTGGATAGGTCGGAAAGGGGCGCGGGAGGATCAGCCCCATCAGTTCCCAATGCCCGGTGGTGGAGTCCTTGCCCGCGGACTGCTCGGTCATCCGGCCGAAGGCACCCTCCGGGTGCGGCAGCGGAGTCACCCCGGCGATAGGGACGATCCGCCCTAATCCCAGGGCCTCCAGGTTCGGCAGGCGCAGGCCGGCGACGGCCGCGGCCACGTGCGGGACGGTGCTGCTGCCCTCGTCACGATAGCGGGCGGCGTCGGGCAGTTCGCCCACACCGGCGCTGTCCAGTACCAGGACGACGGCGCGGCGCACCGCCATCAGATACCCCGCCGCCGGGCCACGAACAGGATGCCGGCCACCGACTTGGCGTCGCGAATCTCACCCTGGCGCACCCTCTCCACCGCCTCCCGGAGGGGGACGCGTTCGACGACGAGGTTCTCGTCGCCGGCGGTGTACGCGGGTCCCTCGGTAAGGCCGGTCGCCAGGAACAGGTGCATGACCTCTGTCATCACCCCCGGCGACGGATACAAGGCCGCCAGCGGCTCCCAGTGCGCCGCGTGCGCGCCCACCTCCTCTCCCAGTTCGCGAACGGCGCAGGCCAGCGGCGCCTCTCCGGGCTCGAGCGTACCGGCCGGGATCTCCAGCAGCGCCTCGCCGACCGCGTAGCGGAACTGGCGGACCATCAGCACCTCATCGCGGTCGGTGAGCGGCACGATTACGGCGGCGCCCCGGTGCTCCACGACCTCGCGGTCCGTCTCCCGGCCGTCGGGCAGCCGCACCCGGTCGACGCGCAGATTCACTACCCGCCCCTCGAAGATCCGGCGGCTGGTCACCTGCGTTTCGGGTTTCACGGGGCGCTAGGCCGGCGCGCCACGCGCTTCTGCGGGATACATCGGGGTCCCCTCACGCCGGGCCATCTCGTGGAAGGCGGCCAGCAGCCGCGTCGTGATCGGGCCCGGGCGGCCGTCGCCGATGGACCGGCCGTCCACCTCGACGACGGGACCCACTTCGGCACCGGTCCCTGTGAGGAAACACTCGTCGGCGGTGTAGATGTCGTGCAACGTAAAGACCCGCTCTACGGTGGGAAAGCCCAGCTCGCGGGCCAGCCCCAGGACCGCGTCCCGGGTCACGCCCTGCAGGATGCCCAGGAAGGGCGGCGCAGTCCAGACCTCGCCGCCGCGGACGATGAAGATGTTGTCCGCGCTGCACTCGCAGACGTAGCCGTCGGCAGTAAGCATGATCGCCTCCTCGACACCGGCCTGATTGGCCTCGATGCGGGCGAGGATGTTGTTCAGGTAGTTGAGCGACTTCACCCGTGGGTTGAGCATGTCCGGCCGCACCTTGCGCACGGTGGCCGTGATGGTGCGCAGGCCCCGTTGGTAGGCTTCCTTGGGGTAGAGCTGGATGGTGTCCACGATGATGACGACCGTGGGCCGGCTGCACTTGCGCGGGTCCAATCCCAGGTCGCCGACGCCGCGGGAGATCACCGGCCGAATGTAGGCGTCGCGCAGACCGTTGCGGCGCAGCGTCTCCAGGATCGCCTCCCGCATCTCCGCCCGCGGGAGGGGAATCTCCAGCATGATGGTCTTCGCCGACTCGTAGAGGCGGTCCAGGTGCTCCTCCAGCCGAAAGACGCGGCCGTGGTAGGCGCGGATGCCCTCGAACACCCCGTCCCCGTAGAGGAATCCATGGTCAAAGACCGAGACCACCGCTTCCTCCTTGGGCACAAACCTCCCGTCCACGTAGGTGACAAGCCCCATGCGGAATCCTCCCCGTGCCCTTCTGACGCTCGTGTTCCCGCCCGCGCCTTCCGCTAGCCCTTCGCCTCCACCGTGGCCCGCCGCAGCGCCGCGCCGACGAAGGCCCGGTAGAGCGGGTGCGGCCGCGTCGGCCGGGAGCGGTACTCCGCGTGAAACTGTGTCCCCACAAACCAGGGGTGGTCCGGCAGTTCGATGATCTCCGCCAGCTGCTTCTGCGGGTAGACCCCGGTGATGCGCATCCCGTGCGCTTCCAGGACGGATCGGTAAGCGTTGTTCAGCTCGTAGCGGTGGCGGTGCCGCTCCTGCACCTCGTCCAGGCCGTAGGCCTCGGCCGCCCGGCTCCCCGGTGCCAGCCGGCAGGGATACGCGCCCAGGCGCATCGTCCCGCCCTTCTCGGTGACGCCCTTCTGCTCCGGCAGGAGGTCGATCACGGGGTGCGGCGTGGCCGGGTCCACCTCGGTGGTGTTCGCTCCATTCAGGCCGCAGACGTGGCGCGCGAACTCCACGACCGCCCACTGCATCCCATAGCAGATCCCCAGGAACGGGATCTTCGCCTCGCGGGCGAAGCGGATGGCCTTCACCTTCCCCTCCACGCCGCGCGCGCCGAACCCGGGACAGACCGCGATCCCGTCGAAGGCGGAGAGGTGGGCGTCCACCTCCTCCTGGGTCAGCCGCTCCAACTCCTCGGAATCCACCTTGGTGATCTCCACGCGGGCGCGGTGGGCGATGCCGCCGTGGTGCAGGGCCTCGACGATGCTGACGTAGGAGTCCTCCACGCCCATGTACTTGCCGACCAGCGCGATCTGCACCGTCGAGGACGGCCGGCGAATACGGTCCACAATCTCGCCCCACTCCGCCAGGTCCGGCGGCGGCGTCTGCAGCCCCAGGCGCTCGCCGATCGCGCGGCCTAGCCCCTCGTCCTCCAGCGTGAGCGGCACCTCGTAGATGCTGCCCGCGTCCAGCGCCTGGATCACCCGCTCCACCGGCACGTCGGTGAAGAGCGACAGCTTCTCTTTGACGCCGGCCGAGAGCGGCCGGGAGGTGCGGCAGACCAGCACATCCGGCTGGATCCCGATGCTGCGCAGTTCCTTGACGCTGTGCTGGGTGGGTTTGGTCTTCAGTTCGCCGGCGGCCGGCAGGTAGGGAATCAGCGAGACGTGCACGTAGCAGACGTTCTGCTCGCCGACGTTATGCTTGAACTGGCGGATGGCCTCCAGGAAGGGTAGCCCCTCGATGTCACCGACCGTGCCGCCGACCTCCACGATGACCACGTCCGCGCCGGCGGCCTGGCCCACGCGGCGGATCTCGTCCTTGATCTCGTTGGTCACGTGGGGGATCACCTGGACGGTCCCGCCCAGGTAGTCGCCGCGCCGCTCGCGGGTAATCACCGCGAGATAGATCTTGCCCGTCGTGGTGTTGTTGGCCTTGCTCAGGTTCTCGTCGATGAAGCGCTCGTAGTGGCCGAGGTCCATGTCGGTCTCGCCGCCGTCGTCGGTGACGAAGACCTCGCCGTGCTGGTGCGGGTTCATCGTCCCCGCATCGACGTTGACGTAGGGGTCGAACTTCAGGAGGGTGACGCGGAGGCCGCGGGCCTTGAGCAGCCGGCCGATCGACGAGGAGGTGATACCCTTCCCCAGGGCCGACGCGACGCCACCGGTCACGAAGATGTACTTGGTCACGGCCGCCTCCCCCGCCCTACCCGCGTCTCCCGGCGTCCCACCCGGTCGTCCCTCCCCTGCGGCCCGACTCCACGGTGCGGTTCATTAACCACCTGTTTATACACCGGCAGGTGCACCTGGGCAAGCTGGCCCGGGCGATTACCGGCCACCCCAGGCCAGCTTGGCCTGCAGAATGCTGTAGAAGGAGGTGCGGACCAGCCGCACCAGTTTCGTCGTCTGCGCGGCGCGCTGCACAACGACGCGGTCCCCGGCCTCGATGGGATAGCCCACCTGCCCGTCCACGGTCAGCCGGGCGTCCTGCGTCGCCGCGGGCAGTTCGATCGTCACCCGGTCGTCGCGGCTGACGATGACCGACCGCGCGTTGAACGTGTGCGGGCTGATCGGCGTGATGATGATGACCTCCACCCGCGGGTGCACAATCGGCCCGCCCGCCGAGAGCGAGTAGGCGGTCGAACCGGTCGGCGTCGAGACCACCAACCCGTCGGCGGGGTAACTGGCCAGGAGCTCGTCGTTGACCCAGGCGGTCAGCCGGAGGACGCGGGCCACGCCGCTCTTGGTGACGACGGCGTCGTTGAGGCCGAGAAACCGCTGCAGCCGCATCCCGTCGCGTTCGACATCTGCCTGGAGCATCATCCGCTCTTCGACCTCATACCGCCCCGCGGCGAGACGGTCCACAACTCCCGCCAGGTCTTCCAGGTTGACCTCCGCCAGGAAGCCGAACCCGCCGACCCGCACCCCCAGGACGGGGATGCGGCCCGCGGCCAGACGCGCTCCGTGAAGAATGGTCCCGTCCCCGCCCAGGACGATTAGCAGGTTCGCCCGTTCCTCCAGGTCGGACTCGGTCGACGGCTGGCCCGCGCCGGCCACCAGGGGGGCGGCCTCCTCGTTGACCAGGACCTGTTGGCCCCGCGAGGTCAGGCCCTCAATCGCCTGCGTGACGAGCGCGGGGCCCTGGCTGTGCTCCCCGACCTTCGTCGGGTTGATCAGGAAGCCGATCGTGCTCATCGGCGGCGAACCTCCCGCACCGAGGCGTGGGCCGCATCCACGGCCGTATCCACGAGTTCATCCACCTCTTCGGCCGACCGCCCCCGATCTTTCACCACCCGGACGAAGAACTCGAGATTCCCCTTCGGCCCGGGCAGGGGGGACGGTGTCACCCCGGCTACCTCCCACCCTCGCTCGCGCACCCAGCCGGTCAGGCGGCGCAGCACCGCGCGGTGGACCTCCGGCGACCGGACGACCCCTTTGCGCGCCTGCGCCCGCCCCGCCTCAAACTGCGGCTTCACCAGGGTGATGATCGACCCCCCCGAGCGCACGCGCCCCACCACCGCCGGCAGGACGCGCGTCAGCGAGATAAACGAGACATCGACCGTCGCGAGATTGACGAGTTCGGGCACCACGCCCTCGTCCAGGTGCGCCGCGTGGGTCCGCTCCAGCACCACCACGCGGGAGTCCCGCCGCAGGCGCCAGTGCAGTTGCCCCGTCCCTACGTCTACCGCGTAGACCTTCGCGGCACCGTGCTGCAGCAGACAATCCGTGAATCCACCGGTCGAGGCGCCGACGTCCAGCGCGACCGCGCCCTCCACCGCGACGTCGAAGGCCCGCAGCGCGTGCTCCAGTTTCTGGCCGCCCCGGCTGACGTACTGCGGCCGGCGTGGCTCAATGGTGATCGCGGCATCTGTCGCTATGAGCAGTCCGGGCTTGGCCGCCTGCCGGCCACCCACCAGCACCTCGCCTGCCAGAATCGCGGCCTGCGCCCGCTCCTGGCTCTCGGCCAGGCCGCGGGCCACCAACAGCAGGTCAAGTCGAGCCCGGCGCGGCGGTGCGGCGCGTTTTCTGGTGGCGGCGCGAGTCTTCGCGGCGGCGTCAGGCATCGCGGTGCAGCAACCACTGCGCCAGTTCCGCCAGCAGGCGGCCGCGCTCCCCCAGCGGATCGAGCGCCTGCACCGCCTCACCGGTGAGGGCCGCGGCGATGGCGCGCGACTCGGCGACGCCGTGCACCGCAGGGTAGGTTAGTTTGGCGGCAATAGCGTCCCGCTGCACCTCCTTGCCCAGGCGCGCCGCCTCTCCCACTTCGTCCAGGACGTCGTCGATGATCTGAAAGGCTAGGCCGGTCCGCTGACCGTAGCGGGAGAGCGCCTCCAGTGCCTCGGGGGAGGCACCGCTCAGCATCGCACCCGCGCGGACGCAGGCCCGGATCAGCGCCGCGGTCTTGCGCACGTGGATGTCGTGCACGGCCGCGCCCGCCTCCCTGGGCCACGACGGGATCGTGGGCAGGTTCGGCCGGCGCTCGCCCAGCAGATCCAACACCTGTCCGCCGACCATGCCTGCGGTCCCGATGGACTGGGCGATCTCCAGGATCACCCGCACCACCGTGACCGAGGAGACCGGCGCCGGGGTCTGGGCCAGGAGTTCGAAGGCCAGGGCGTGCAGGGCGTCACCCGCCAGCACCGCCACCGCTTCGCCGAAGACCACGTGGCAGGTCGGGCGACCGCGCCGTATCGCCGAGTTGTCCATGGAAGGCAGATCATCGTGGATCAGGGAGTAGGTATGGATGAGTTCCACCGCGCAGGCCGTCGGCATGACGGGCTCGACCGCGCCGCCGACCGCCTCGGCCGATGCGATGACCAGCAGCGGCCGCAGCCGCTTGCCCCCGGCGAAGACACTGTAGCGCATCGCGTTGTGCACGATGCCGGGGAAAACGCCCTCCCGCGGGACGAGCGCATCCAGCGCCGCCTCCACGCGCGGCGGGCGGCGGGCGAGGTAGGCCTCCAGGTCGGTGCCCGACGAGGCCCTACCCAATGCGGAAGCCCTCCTCCCCCTCCGGCGCAATCCAGTTTACCTGCAAGTCTCGCACCACGGCGCCGCTGGGTCCCAGGCGCAGGCGCTCGATGAACGCCTCCACCGCTGCACGCGGACCTTCCACTTCAGTCTCGACGCGCCCGTCCGGCAGGTTGCGCACGAATCCACCCACGCCGAGGTTCCGCGCCTGCCGCACGGCGTAGAACCGGAAACCCACACCCTGCACCCTGCCGGAGAGCACCAGGCGGCAGCGTACACGCTCGTCCGGAACCGGTGCCTCCGGCGACCTCATTTGCGGGCGCGCGGCTTGACCTCCCCCGCCCCGGCGTTGCCGGCGCGGGTGAACTCGCGGTAGATCGTCCCGAGAATGCCGTTGACGAACCGGCCCGACCCCTCACCGCCGTAGGTTTTGGCCAGTTCTACCGCCTCGTTGATGACCACGGTCGCCGGAGTGTCCATCTGCCGCATCTCGAAGAGGGCCATCCGCAGGACGTTCCGGTCCACGGCGGCGAGGCGATCCAGGGTCCAATCGATGAGGTGCTTGCTGATCACCTCGTCGAGCGCCTTCCGGCGATCCGTGACCCCGGCGCACAGCGAGGTAATGAACGGCCAGTCCTCCCGCGGCCGCTCGGCGCGGTGCGCTGCCAGGACGTCTTCAATGGGAAACTTGCCCAGGTCGGTCTGGAAGAGGATCTGCAGGGCGAGCTGCCGGGCGCGGCGGCGGTGGGTCATGGCGAGCACCGCCGGTGCGAGGGCCCGGCCGGGAGTAGGAAAAGACGGCACAACCGGTGGCCCTGCACGGACCGATTATAACAAAGCCGCTCAGGAGGAACTACTTAACCCGTTCGATGTACTCCCCGGTGCGGGTGTCCACTTTGATCCGATCCCCGACGCTGACGAAGAAGGGCACGTTGACCGCCGCCCCGGTCTCCAGTTTGGCCGGCTTAGAACTCCCCGCCACCGTGTCGCCGCGGACGCCGGGGGCGGTCTCCACGACCTCCAACTCTACCGAGTTCGGCAGTTCCACGGCGATCGCCCGGCCCTCATAGAAGACAACGCTCACCCCGGCATTCTCCTTCAGCCAGCGCGTGCCGTCGCCAACCAAGTCCCCCGGCAGGTGAATCTGGTCGTAGGTCTCTAGATCCATGAAGACGTAGCCGCCCTCGTCGCGGTAGAGGTACTGCATACGCTTCTGCTCCATGTAGGCCCGCGGGAAGCGCTCCTCCGGCATAAAGGTCCGCTCGGTGATCGCTCCGGTCTTCATGTTGCGAAACTTCGCCCGCACCACCGCGGTGCCCCGACCCCTCTTGATGTGGTGAAACTCCAGCACCGCGTGCAGCTCGCCATCGAGCTCCACGACCATTCCCGGTCGGAAGTCGCCAGCCGTGATCATTTCGTCCTCCTACACTTCCAGCAGGTCCCTGGAGAACCCGGTGAGGATTTCGGCGCCCGACTCCCGCAGCACCACCAGGTCCTCGATACGCACGCCGCCCCAGCCGGGCACGTAGATCCCCGGCTCCACCGTGACGACGATGTCCGGCTCGAGAACGGCCTCCTCGCGCGGCGAGAGGGTCGGGCCCTCGTGCACCGCCAGTCCGACACCGTGGCCCAGCCCGTGGCCAAAGTGCTCGGCGTGGCCGGCGGCGGCGATACGGTCGCGCGCCAGCGCATCGGCCTCCTTGCCCGTCATCCCCGCCCGCAGTCCGGCGATTGCCGCCTCCTGCGCCCCGCGCACGATGCGGTAGATCTCCCGCTGCTGCTCCGAGGCGCGGCCGATCGCGAGGGTGCGGGTGCAGTCGGAGTGGTACCCTTGCACCACGGCGCCCCAGTCGAACGTGACGAGATCGCCCGCCGCGATGGGCTTGTCGGACGCGCGGCCGTGGGGCAGGGCCGAGCGGAGGCCAGAGGCGACGATCGTCTCAAAGGCCACGCCGTCCGCACCCAGCCGGCGCATCTTGTACTCCAATTCCAGCGCCAGGTCGCGTTCCGCCACCCCCGGCCGGACCGCCGGCAGGATCTCGCGGAAGGCGGCGTCGGCGATCTCGGTGGCGCGGCGGATGCGCGCGACCTCCCCGGGATCCTTGCGCCAACGCATCCGGTCCAGGCCTTCCAGCGGGATGAACGCCAGTCCCGCAGCCAGTTCCTCCAGCCGGCGCAACTGCGCCACGGTCACCGTGTCCGCTTCGAACCCGACGCGCTGCGCTCCCGAGTCGCGCAGAAACGCCGCCAGCCCGTCCACCAGGTTGGTGACGCGGACAGCCGGGAACTCCGGCGCCTCCATCGTCGCCTGCTCCACGTAGCGGAAGTCCACCAGCAGGTGGCTGCGCTCGGGCAGGACCACGGCGATCCCCGCCGAGCCGGTGAAGCCGGTGAGGTAGGCCCGGTTCTCCGCCTTGAGGATCACCAGGGCCTCCAGGCGGTCTTCGGTCAGGCGGGCGCGGGCCCGCTCCAGCCGGCGGAGCAGCGGATGGACGCTCGTAGACATAACAGCGTAGATGATAGCGTAAAGGGCGGCCGGAGAGAATGCCCGCCCGGATTATGGACTCAGCTGGAAGCGCGCGGCGTCGATCGGGTGGTTGACCCGGCACCCGGAGTAGGTCAGCGAGAGGAGGGCGCGGGTGCCCTGGTAGGCGTCGATGCGCTGCGGCAGGTAGATCTTGCCATCCTTCAGCTGAAACGTGGCGCGGGCGATGGTGGTCGGCCCGCCGCTCTCCACAAACATCTCCGCGGTCATGGGCAGGGCCACGCCTGCGGCCACCTTCCGGTGGTCCTTGAGCACGACGATGCCGACGGCGCGGTTGGCGGGGTCATACAGCTGCGCCCGCACCGGCTCGCCCGTCTTGGGGTCCGCCCAGATGGACTCGCGGGCCACCAGCACCTTCTCGATGAGTTGGGGGCGGCGCAGCACGAAGTCGTAGCGCACCAGCGCCCGCCCCTCCACCGTCTGCGGGACCATCGCCACCAGGTCGTAGTTGGTCGGGTCGTCCACGAAGAGGAGTTCGGCCAGGGTGAAGCCCATCCGGCCTGAGGCGCCAGGCCGGGAGCCCAAATCGGCGTTGAGCCGCTGCTCGACAATCCGCTTCGTCGTCGGATCGTAGACCTGCACGCGGTCCTCGTTGAAGACCATCCGCATGCCGACGATCTGGCTCTGCGGGAATTCGTGAGGATTCACCGCGGTGATATCGATGCGCCACAGCGCCGGCGGCATCGCCCAGAGGTACATCTCCACCGTGAATCCCCCGCCCTCGTAGAGCGTCACGGTGGCGCGGCACTCCACGGTCCGAGGACGGAAGGCGGCGATCTTGGAGATGAACGCGGGCGGGGCGGGGGCGGCAAGCACCGGCGAAAACGTCAGTCCGAGAACCAGGGCGACAACCGTAAGTGCGGCCGGCGCGCGCCGCAGGGTCTTAGGGACAGTGCGGGCCGGGCGCGCCGCGCCCGGCCCGGAGCCGTCGGTCCGCACCGCGTTATCCCGGGGGAACTTGGTAGGTCTGACCCGGAGGCCGGGTCATCTCCAGCAGTCTCTTGAGCAGCACGGTCGCCTCTTCGTCCTGCCCCGACAGAATCAGCGCGTCGTGCAGTGCCGAGATCGCGGGGACGAACTTCCCGTCCAGCTGCACCGCCTGGCGCAGCGACGCCAGCGCGCGGGGCAGGTAGCCGGCGGCGTAGGGGGCCAGTCCGCCCCGGTAGTGGCGGTAGGCGTAGAGGTAGGCGAACCCCAGCCAGTAGTGCGCCCGAGCATTCCGCGCATCCGCGGCGATCGCGGCCTGGTAGGGCTGGATCGCCCGCTGCAAATCCGCCTCCCGCGGATAGGTGCGGCCCTGGTCAAAGACGGGCAGCGCCTGCGCCCCGGCGGCCGGGGGGAAGAGCACGACGAGGCCGAGCAAGAGCGCGACCAGACGGAGCGGCGTCATGGCCCTACTTCCCCGTCGACAGCAGGGTTGGCGTAACCACGAAGATCACTTCTGCCTCGGTGCGGTCGGTCCGTGTTTTGCGGAAGAGCACGCCGATGATCGGGATGTCGCCGAGCAGCGGGACCTTGATCGTGGTCTCCCGCTCCTCCGCGCTGATCATCCCCCCGATGATGATCGATTCCCCGTTCTTCACGGTGACGGTCGTGTTGGCCTTGCGCGTGTTCAGGAACGGAACCTCAGTAGTGGTGAAGCCTCTGATCGAGCTCACCTCGGAGTTGATCATCGTCGTGATGTTCCCGTCGCGGTTCAGCCGCGGGGTGATCTCCAGGATGACGCCGACGGGCTTGAAGGTGAAGGTGACGTTCCCATTGGCGTCCCGTTGCGGAATCGGGACCTCCTGACCCAGGTTGATCGTGGCCTTGTTGCCGTCGATCACCGCCACCCGCGGCGCGGAGAGCACGCGGGCCTTGTCGTTCTTCACCAGCGCGGTGAGGAAGAACTGGAAGGCCGCGCTGGAGGTCATGACGGTCAGCGTCGCGGGAATCGGCCCCGGCGCCGTGATGCTCGTGATCGTGATGGGAAAGCCGACGAGGCCGGTGGTCGACCCCCAGGTCAGCCCCAGGTCCTTCAGGACCTCGGTGTTGATGTCCACGACCCGGGTCTCGATCATGATCTGCGGAATCTGGATGTCCAGCGCCGCCAGGATCTTCTGCACCTGTTCGTGCTGCGCGACGGTGCCGAAGACGATCAGCGTATTGGTCCGCTGGTCGATGGCCACGCGCACGCCGGGCACAGACGCCGCGATGGCGGCCCGCGCCTTGTCCGGATCGGCGTAGCCGAGCGGGTAGATGACGGGCTCCGGCACCTCCGGCGGCGGGGCCAGTTTGTCTGCCGCCATGACGATCAGGTTGTTGCCGATCCGGCGGAAGCCCAGGTTGTTGGCATCTAGGATGAAGCGCAGGGCCTCCTCGCAGGTGACGTCCGCCAGCCGCACCGTGATCTGGCCCTTCACCGAGGAGTCGGTGACGATGTTGAAGCCGCACAGCTTGGCCAGGGCGCTGAGGACGTCGGAGAGCTCGGCGTTGCGCAGGTCGATGGTAATCCTTCCGGCGGTGGCCGGCGCGGGCGGCGCCTGCGCCACGGGGGTGCCCGCCCTAGCCACGGCCGGCGCAGCGGGCGGCGGTGCGGCGGCGACCGCGACCGCGGGCTTGGTGACCTTCGCCGCCGTCTGCGGTACCGTCAGCCGCGCGGCGAGCACCGAGGGGGTGACCGCGCTGACCTGGTAGGCGGTCGGCGCCGCGAGGTCGATGACCACGCGCACCGTGCTCTGCTGGAACTGCCCGGCGCGCACCCGCAGCACGGGCGGCTGCGCCACGTTCAGCACGGCGGGGACCGTCCCGGCCAGCAACGCTCCCGGGACATCGATGATGACGCGGAACGGATTGGACATCGTCGTGGCGCGGAAGCGCAG
>Ga0209001_1000131_pt1 | contig 16267 bp, 13 predicted proteins | sample Rifsed13ft2_FD_184006 | JGI IMG/M metagenome (GOLD analysis project Ga0209001, IMG submission 184006) | Soil microbial communities from Rifle, Colorado, USA - sediment 13ft 2 (SPAdes) (version 2) | ecosystem: Environmental > Terrestrial > Deep subsurface > Rock core/Sediment | place: Rifle...
CCCCGCCGCGGGGGTATTCGAGCAGGCCCGCGAAGGTTTCGAGCACGGCCTTGTCCAGACCGGAGTGCGTCATCGCCCTTTCCCGCCCTTCCCCCTCCGGAGAAAGCCGGTCCCGGTCTCCCCTTTCGCCGCGTAGGGGTCTTCGAACGATTCGATCGCTCTCTCCCGGGCGGCCGGAGGGATCTCGAACCGGTCCTCGTACGCGGAAAGGGAGGTGAGCCGGTAGATCTCCTCCGCTTCGCGGGAGGAGATCCCCGCCCGGGAGAGCGCGCGCTCCGCCTCGCCGGGGACTTCCTCGCCCACCGTCTTGGCCTTCCTGTGGATCCTCACCGCCATGATGCGCGTAAGTACTTCGGTCACGACGGTCTCGTTCCCGGCGGACAGAAGGGACGCCAGGTACCGGACGGGGACGCGGGCGCTTTCCAGAGAGCTGAAGAAATCCCCCGCGAGCCGCTTCCTTCCGTTTTCGGCAAACGCCACGACCGGGAGGAGAGGAGGAACGTAGAAGAGCATCGGAACCGTCCGGAACTCCGGGTGCAGGGGAAGGGCGATCCGGAATTCCTTCACGAACCGGTACACGGGAGATTTCCGGGCGGCATCGATCATCGCATCGGGGACGCCGCTGCGCCTCGCCGCCGCGACGACCGTTGCCTCCGAGGGGTCCAGGATCACCTCCCGCTGGGCCGCAACGAGGCGTTCCGCGGGGGCGTTCGCAGCCTCCTCGATCCGGCCCGCATCGTACAGGAGGACGCCCTGGTACCGGATCCGGCCCACGCAGGAATGGAAGCAGGCGGGGGCCTGCCCGGTCTCGACCCGGGGGTAGCAGAGGATGCACTTCTCCGATTTCCCGCTTTCCCAGTTGTAATAGACCTTCTTGTAGGGGCAGCCGGAGATGCACATCCTCCACGCACGGCACTTCTCCTGGCTCACGAGAACGATCCCGTCCTCTCCCCTCTTGTAGATGGCGCCGGCGGGGCAGGAGGCGATGCAGGAAGGGTTCAGGCAGTGGTTGCAGATCCGGGGGAGGTAGAAGCAGAAGATCCGCTCCAGCGCGAAGATCTGGCTGCGCTCCTCCTCGCTCAGCTTCCCGAGGGAGGGATCTCCCGCGGCATAGATCGCCGAGCCTCCCAAATCGTCGTCCCAGTTCGGGCCCGCCTCGATGTCGATCGGCTTCCCCGTGATCTGCGAGATCGGGCGCGCCGTGGGCTGGTCGTCCCCCGGAGGGGCGGCGAAGAGGTCGGCGTACCGGTAGGTCCACGGCTCGTAATAGTCGTCCAGGGTGGGAAGGTACGGGTTGAAGAAGAGGTTGGCGAAGGATCCCAGCCTCCCCTGGAGGCGCAGCTCCAATTTCTCTCCTCTCTTCTCCCACCCGCCCCGGTACTTCTCCTGGTCCTCCCAGAGGGTGGGATAGCCGGTGCCCGGCCGGGACTCGACGTTGTTCCACCACATGTACTCGGCGCCGCGCCGGTCCGTCCACACGTTCTTGCAGGAGACGCTGCAGGTGTGGCAGCCGATGCACTTGTCCAGGTGGAACACCATCGAGACCTGCGCGCGTACGTCCATCTCCCCCCCTCACCAGGCCGGGGCGCCCGGGAGTTTCCTCACGTAGACGAAGGTGTCCCGGTTGACCCCCGTGGGGCCCCAGTAGTTGAAGCCGTAGGTGAACTGCGCGTATCCCCCCATCATGAGAACGGGCTTGAGCCGGGTCCGCGTAAGGCTGTTGTGCCCTCCCGCCCTCCGGTTCCCCCGCAACGGGGAACGGGGGACGGAAATGGTGCGCTCGGGAGAGTGATAGAGCATGCACATCTTCCGGGGGAGCCTCGCGCTCACCGCGGCGCGGGTGACCACCACACCGTGGTCGTTGTACAACTCGACCCAGTCGTTGTCCGCGATCCCCGCATCGGCCGCGTCCCGGTCGTTCATCCAGAGCGGCTCGATCCCCCGCGAGAGGGTGAGCATCCGCTCGTTGTCGAAGAAGGTGGAGTGGATGTGCCACTTGCCGTGGGGAGTCAGGTAGTTGAGGAGGACGGACTTCCCCTCGGGACGGCTTCGGGAGATGTCGCCCATGGAGCGCGGGTCCGGGATGGGCTTGTACGTGGGCAGGTGTTCCCCGAAGGCGATGTACCCCTCGTGGTCCAGGTACAGGTGCTGGCGGCCGGTCAGGGTGCGCCAGGGGACCAGCCGCTCGACGTTGAGGCAGTACGCGGAGTATGCCCTCCCTTTGTTCGTGATCCCCGTCCAGCAGGGAGTGGTGAGCAAGCGCCTGGGCTGCCGCGCGAGTTCCTCGAAAGTGTACCGCACCTCCCGGACCCCCTCCGCCAGGTCGGCGAGGGGCAGTCCCACCTTCTTCTCCTCCGCCTTGAACGCCCGGTACGCGGACTCCCCGTTCGTCTCGGGGGCGAGGTGGAGGATGAGGTTCGCCGCGTCGACCGCCTCCTCCACGGAAGGATACGCCCGCCCGTTCCATTCGGCCGTGGGGCGCCTCTGCGCCAGCTCGTCGTAAAGGTCCTCGATCGGCCAGGAAAGCCCGTGGACGCCGATGCCGTCCTTTCTCGCCAGGGGCCCGAAGGATAAGAACCGGCGGTACAGGTTCGCGTAGTCCCGCTCGACGACGACCAGGTTCGGCATCGTCTTCCCGGGGACGAGGTCGCACTCCCCGGCCTTCCAGTCCTTCACGACGGGCTGGGCGAGCTCCGCCGGCGTGTCGTGCAGGAGGGGGACCGCGACTATGTCCCGGACCTTCCCCGGGAAGTGCGCCGGCGCGAGGTTGCTCACCTTCTCAGCGATCGCCTTGAATATGTCCCAGTCGCTTTTGGACTCCCAGCAGGGGGGGACGGCGGCGGACAGCGGGTGGATGTACGAATGCAGATCGGTGCTGTTCAGGTCGTTCTTCTCGTACCAGGTGGCGGTGGGCAGGACGATGTCCGAGTAGAGGGCCGACGTGTCCATCCGGAAGTTGATGTCGACCACCAGGTCGAGCTTCCCCTCCGGCGCAGGCTCCCGCCAGGAGACCTCAGACGTCGAGCCCTCGGCGATCTCCTCGGAGACCATGTTGTGGTGCGTCCCGAGGTAGTGACGGAGGAAGTACTCGTGCCCCTTGGCGCTCGACATCAGGGCGTTCCCGCGCCAGATGATCCACAGGCGTGGCCAGTTCTCCGGGGCGTCGGGATCTTCCACCGCGAAGCGGAGGCTCCCTTCCTTCAGCCGTTCCGTGACCCGGCGGACAATCTCCCCGTCTCCCTTAGCCCCCGCCTCTTCCGCCTCCCGTACGATATCGAGGGGATTCTCGTTGAACTGCGGGTAGAAGGGAAGCCACCCCATCCGGACGGCCTTCGCCTGGAGGTCCATCGTATGCCCCCGGGTGAACCGCCCGTCGCCGTTTCCCGCCCCCGCCGTAAGCGGGGAGTTGTATTCGTCGAACCCGCGCTCGTAGCGCCACTGGCAGGAATGGACGTAGTGGAACGAGGGGGTGTTCTGGAGCCTCGGGGGCTTCCCCCAGTCCAGGGCGAAGGCCAGCGTCCCCCAGGGAGCCATGGGGACGAGCTTCTCCTGGCCTACGTAATGATTCAGCCCCCCGCCGTTCTTCCCGACGCACCCGCACAGGATCAGCCCCACGATCCCGGCGCGGTACATGAGGTTGTTGTGGTACCAGTGGTTGACTCCCGCCCCGATGATGATCGAGCAGCGCCCCTCCGTCTTCTCCGCCGTCGACGCGAATTCCCGGGCAAACTGGAGAACTGTCTTGGCCTCGATCCCCGTGAACTTCTCCTGCCAGGCGGGGGTATACGGAATCGCCTCGTCCTCGTACCGTTCCGGGTACTCCCCCGGGAGTCCCCGGGAGACGCCGAACTGGGCCATGATCAGGTCGAACACGGTCGCCACGGCCACCTTTCCCCCGTCCGTTTCGACGTACTTCACCGGGACTCCGCGCGCAAACGTCCTGTTCTCCGAAAAGTCGGCCACCTCGAGCGGGAGGACATCGTCGTGAACGCCGAGCATCGAAAGACGGGGGGAGATCTCCTTGCCGTCCAGGCCGTCCTTCATCCCGAGGTTCCACTTCCCCTTCTCCTCCTGCCACCGGAAGCCGACGCTGCCCAGGGGCATCCGGGGCCCGCCGGTGGTATCGTCCCAGACGAGGAACTTCCAGTCGGCGTTCTCCACGTCCCGGTACCGGTTGAGGCATCGGGCGCGCAGGAGCCGCTTGGAGTCCGCCACGGGTCCTCCCGATCCCGCCTCTCCCCGTGAGTCCACCACGACCAGAAAGGGTGCGTCGGAATATCGCTTGAGGTAGTCCTCGAAGTAGGGCGTCCGCTTCTCGGCGAAGAACTCCCGGAGGATCACGTGGTTCACCGCCATCCAGAAGGCCCCGTCCTGCCCCGCGTTGGCGGGGATCCACCAGTCCGCATATTTCGAGACCATGCTGAAGTCGGGAGAGAGGACGACCAGCTTGGTGCCGTTGTGGCGCGCCTCGGCGGCGAAGTGGACATCCGGGGTCCTCGTCATCCCCAGGTTCGCTCCCATCACCACGATGTACTTGCTGTTGTACCAGTCCGCGCTCTCGGCGACGTCGGTCTGCTCCCCCCAAACTTCCGGGGAAGCGGGCGGGAGGTCGCTGTACCAGTCGTAGAAACTCAGGTTCACGCCCCCCAGAAGCTGGAGGAAACGGGAGCCTCCCGCGTAGCTCAGCATGGACATGGCGGGAATGGGGGAGAACCCGATGATCCGGTCGGCCCCGTGCCGCTTCACCGTGTGGATGGCGCTGGCGGCGATGATCTCGAGGACCTCCTCCCAGGAGGCGCGCCGGAATCCCCCCTTCCCCCGCGCCCGCTGATACGCCCGCCTGCTTTCCCCGTCCTCCATGAGGGAGGTCCAGGCCGCGACGGGATCGTCGTGCTTCGCCCGGGCCTTCCTCCAGAGGTCCATCAGGGCCCCCCGGACGTACGGGTACTTCACCCGGATCGGGCTGTAGACATACCAGGAGGTGGAGATCCCCCGCTGGCAACCGCGCGGCTCGTAAGGGGGAAGATCCCCTGCCAGCGGGGGATAGTCCGTCGCCTGAAGCTCCCACGTGATGATCCCGTCTTTCACGTGGACCATCCAGGAGCAGCCGCCGGTGCAGTTGACCCCATGGGTGCTCCGGACGACCTTGTCATGCTGCCATCGGTTGCGGTAGAACTCCTCCCACCGGCGGTTCCGGGGGTCCGCAATGTCCCTGATCCAGCTCATCCGTCACCCCTTCCCGGCCCCGCCGCCCTTCGCAGGAGCGGACGACGGACCTCCGAAAGCCTCTTCCGCCACACGATGTGCGCAAGCCCCGTCACGAGGAGGAACCCTCCCAGCCCGAGCAGGAGGAACCATCCCTTCTCTCCGGATGGCTCCCCTTCCGCCGATATGCGCAGAAACGCCTTGAGGTGCGCCTGCTCCTCGGGGGTGAGGGGACGGGCGTCGTAGATCGGCTTCATCGAGGGAAAGGGGAATCCGGCCAGAACAGGAGTGATCCCCTCCTCGCCGTAGTCGGCGTACGTCTGCGACAGGTCCGGCCCGAGCGTGCCGCCTCCCCCGGGCAGGCCGGAGATTGCGTGGCAGGCCACGCACGCAGCCCCGCCGTTTCGGAAGCGGGTCGTCCCGAAAAACAGGGACTTCCCGACTTCCGGGTCACCACCCGCCTGGGCGGGGGCCGGCAAAGCGCAGAGACACGAAAGGACGAAGATCGCCCACAGGGGTTTCCTCACGGGGATTGCCCTCCTCCCACGGCGGGGTCGTGCGGGATGGTGAAGAGATCGGAACCGGCGGACGATTCCGCGAATCCCTTGACCGTACCGGCAACCATCGGCCCTCCGTTTCGCGGGGGGTTGGCGGGAAGAAGATGTTTTCGATTTTCCGAGCCATCATTGCGTAAGTACTTGACCTAAGTCAAGAACGGTAAAATCCCCTCCACGGGATTCGCGGGAGGGAACTTCCTTGCGAGATCCGGAATGTCCCCTGTTCCCTTGGGGAACGGGTCTTTTCCTTTCTCCTGCCCCCCTTCATGAACGTACAATAAAGCCGGTCGTTCTTTTCCCTCCCCGGAGCGGGGAGGGACAAACGGGATTCCATGGACGGGAAACGGGAGGACCGATGAGTTTCACCCATTTCGATGCCAAGGGCCGGGCGGTGATGGTGGACGTGAGCGGCAAGGAGCCGACCTTGCGGGTCGCCACCGCGGGCGCCACCGTGAAAATGAAGCCGAAGACCTTGGCCACGATCCTTGAGGGAAAGGCGGCCAAGGGGGACGTCCTGGCCGTCGCCCGCCTCGCGGGGATAGCGGCTGCAAAAAAGACGCCCGATCTGATCCCCCTTTCCCACCCGCTCGCCCTCCAGGCGGTGTCCGTCGAGTTCGATGCCGACCCGGCAACCGGATCGATCCGCGTGAAGGCGTCCGTCAAGGCGTTCGACCGCACCGGCGTCGAAATGGAGGCGATGACCGCCGCGTCGGTCGCGGCGCTGACCGTCTACGACATGTGCAAGGGGATGGACCGGGGGATCACGATCCGAGAGGTGGCCCTTCTGCACAAGGAAGGTGGGAAGAGCGGAACGTACCGGCGGAAGGGAAAACCTTGAAGGCGGGGATTCTCACGGTGAGCGACCGGAGCTCCCGCGGGGAGCGCGAGGACGCGAGCGGCCCCGCGCTTCGGCGCTGGCTTTCGGAGCGCGGGGTGAAGACGGGACGCCTCGAGATCGTCCCGGACGAAGGGGATCGGATCGCCGCCGTGCTCAGGAATTGGGCCGACGAGGAGGAGTTCGAACTCATCCTCACCACCGGCGGGACCGGCATGTCCCCGAGGGACGTCACCCCCGAGGCGACCTTGAAGGTCGTGGAACGGACGATCCCGGGTTTCGGGGAGCGGATGCGAAGCAGGAGCCTGGAGAAGACCCCGATGGCGATCCTGTCGCGCGCCGTCGCCGGCGTGCGGAAACGGTCGCTCATCATCAACCTGCCCGGCAGCCCGAAGGGAGCGGTGGAAAACCTCGAGGCGGTGTGGGACGCGGTTCCCCACGCCGTGGAGAAGATCCGGGGGGACGAGAGCGAATGCGCCCCGCCCCACGTACCCTGACACGGGAGGAGGAAACGATCAGCGGGAGGGGCGCCCCGTCATCGCAGGTTCGCCCACCGCGACCGGGTCGCCCGCCCTCACGGTCCCGCCCCGGACCACGACCGCGAAGATCCCCTCCCGCGGCATGACGCAGTCGCCCGCCTGGAGGTAGATGGAGCAGCGATCGTGGCACTCCTTCCCGATCTTCGTCACCCGGAGGACCGCCTCCCCCACCGCCAACCTCGTCCCGATCGGCAGGGCCGCAAGTTCCACCCCCCGCGTGGTGATGTTTTCGGCGAAGTCTCCGGCCCCCACATCGAGCCCCAGCGCCCGCATCTTCCGGATGCTTTCCTCGGCCAGGAGGCTCACCTGGCGGTCACCCTCCCCCGCGTGGGCGTCGCCGACGATGCCATGGTTCTCCCGAAGCCGTGCCGACTCCGAAGGAATCTTCCGCTCCCCCTTCTTTCCGCTGATGCATACGGCCACGACCGTGCCGGTCATCGATCGGCCTCCCTACCCCCCGACTCTCGCCATGTCGACCGGTTCTCCGCGGCACCCTTCCCGCAGGAAGAGGTGTCCGGAGGGTTTGCCCCCGACGACGGACCGAAGGGTGTTCCGTAACCCTCCTTCGTCGCCTTTCGCAAGGAAAGGTTTCAGATCGACGTCCCGCGTGGAAAAGAGGCACCCCTTGGCGAATCCGTCGGAGGTCACACGGATGCGGTTGCAGTCCCCGCAGAAATGGCAGGAGACCGGGGTGATGATCCCGATCGTCCCGATGGCGCCCTCCATCCGGTAATACCGGGCGGGCCCGCCCAGGTCCTCCCTTTCCAGAGGGGCTAGGCGGTACCTTCCCTGGATCGTTTGCAGGATCTCCTCTCCCGGGACGGTCAGGCCCGGACCGCAATCCTTGCCGTGCAACGGCATCTGCTCGATGAACCGGACCGTCAGGGGCCGGTCGAGGGTAAGAGAGGCGAACCGGACCACCTCGTCGTCGTTGATCCCCCGCATCACCACCGCGTTGATTTTGACGCGAGGAAATCCGTGACCCAGTGCTTTCTCCACGCCTTCGAGCACGAACTCCAGGCGGGCCCCGCCCGTGATCCGTTCGAATCGATCCGGCACGAGAGAGTCGAGGCTTATGTTCAGGCTCTCCACTCCGGCCCTGCGCAAATCCCCCGCCATCTCCGCCAGGAGAAGGCCGTTGGTGGTCAGGACCAGCTTCTTCAGGCCGGGGATTTCCCCGAGGCGGGAGAGGAGGCTGACGATCCCTTTGCGCAGCAGCGGCTCTCCGCCCGTGACGCGGATCTTCTCGATCCCGACGCCGACCGCCGTGCAGGCCAGGAAAAGCAGGTCTTCGTCGGAAAGAATCTCTTCGGTCCCCGGTCCCGGATCCATCCCTTGCGGCCTGCAATAGCTGCACCGCAGGTTGCACCTGCCGGTGACCGAGAGCCGGAGATAGTTGATCTTTCTTCCGAGGGGGTCGAAAAGACTCATGACCGTCCTTTCGCGTCGATCAGCGCGCGGATACGTTCATCCCGACCGGTTTCCGGGATCCGGACCAGGAAATATATCATGCTTTCCCGAGAAAAACGGTTTTTATGAACCGGACGACGGCATCGGGATCGCGGATGTCAAACTGAGGCACCGAACTTTCCACCCGCTCGTCCGTGGCCACGGCGATCAACCCAGGCGGTGGCGGATCGATCAGGGGTTCCCCGGTGGCTTTCCGGTGCACCTCGATCTTGGGGAACCGGGAGGCCTTGTACCCCTCCGCAAGGATGATGTCCACCCCCTCGACGAACCGCGCAAGGATCGACTCGAGGGGGATCTCTTCCCGGTGAAGCAGGACGACCGCGGTCTTTTCCGGGGAAGAGATCACGGTCGTGTCCGCCCCCGCGGCGGAGAACCGGTAACTGTCCTTCCCGGGGTGATCGATCTCGAAGCGATGCGCATCGTGCTTGACGGCCGCCACCCGGTGCCCGTCCGCCGTAAGGCCCGCGATGACCTTCTCCATGAGGGTCGTCTTTCCCGAGTTTTTCCGCCCGACGAAGCACAGGACGGGGGGGCGCAAGACTTCACCACCCATTTCGCCCCCCCGGATCGATACGGTTATCCCTCTGTTCTCCTATCGCTCTCCAGCCGGTTTCCTGCGGGACTATCCCTTCACCAGATTCACCTTCGTATCGTAGAACGACACGCTCCCGCCCACCGGGTCGAGCATGCAGGTGTTCTTGAGGTAGGGATCCACCCACATGGCGGCGTTGGCGTGGACGCCGGTCCCCCTCCTCGGGTCGCCCTTGACGAGTTTCCCGTCGATCACGACGTCCGCCGCCCCGGTCGCCCAGTGCCCGTGCCCCAGGGTGAACGTGACCACCCCGGGCATGATCGTTTCGGTCGACTTGACCATCCCGATCATGGGCTTCTTCATCCCGTTCCCGAGATCCCAGACCCCCTCCTTGTTCGTCGCCGAAACGACCTTGGCCCGGTCCCCGGTCTTGAGCCCGAGTTTCCCGGCGGTCGCCGGATGGATGAGGAGCTCGTTCTCCGGCTTGATGGCAAGCAGCCAATAGTCCACGACGGTCCGCGACTTGGTCATCAGGATGTCCCTCTGCGTGATCAGGTGCAGGGGATACCCCTCGGTCAGCCCCTCGTCCTTCGGGGATTTCCCGAGGGCCGACGCGATCGGGATATAGGTCGCGTATCCGGGGTTGGATTTCCCGGTGAACGCGTTTTTCGTCCCGGCGGTCTTCTCCTGGTACAGGTTGATGAGCGACTTGTACTGGTTGGCCACGTGGTCGCCCTTGTAGATGTCCTTGTACTCCTGGAAGCGCCCGCCGCGGTTCAGGACGTAGACCACCTTCCGCCAGTTCGCCCCGGCGATCTTCTCCCACCGCCCCGGGTCGAACACGGTCTTCGGAAGGTGCTTGCGCGATTCGAGGAAGAGTTTGAGCTCCGCATCGTCGGCATCGGGAACGGGTTTCCCGTCGGTGGCGACGTTGGCGACCATCCGGATATAGAAATCGTCCGGACGGGTGAAGTCCTGCCCCGGCCCGAACCCGTCCTTGCCGTACCCCTTCATCCCGAGCCGCTCCGCAAGGGCGAGCTGGAGCGCCTCGTAGGAGCAGGGCATCTCCTCCCCGAAGACTTTCACCGTCTCCGGGATCGGGGCGATGACCGGCTGCCGGATCGGCTGGACCTTGACCGGCATGTTGGGGTGGGACCCCTGCATCTCCCACCGTTCCAGGAACGACAGGTCGGGGAAGATGTAGTCGGCGTACATGGACGTGGTCCCGATCAGGATGTCGCTGCAGAAGTAAAGGGGGACCTTCCCCACGTCCATGAGAATCGGGATGTTGGTTTGCCCCGCGGGAAGGGCGTAGACCGGCGTGCACATGTAGGAGAAGAGGGCCTTGATCGGGTACGGGTAGGCGTCGCCGATCGAGGGGACGATCTCCTCGTAGATGTCCGAGGCGAGGGGCCACCAGTTCCGCTTCGCCGGGTAGCCGGAAAAGAGGGACGTCTCCTCGTACTTGACGTCGTGCCGGATCACGCTGATCCCGAACTTCCCGTTCTTCCCCGGGGCCATTTTCGCCAGGGCGAACGGCTGCCCCTCCTTCCCCCCCGTCGTGTTGTAGGTCGACGCTTCGATCATCCCCCCCTTCCAGTCGAAGTTCCCGAGGAGGAGGTTGATCGTCATCGCGGAGAGCACGTTGTAGAAGCCGTTCGTGTGCTGGGCGATCCCCCGGTGGACGTCCACGACCGCCTTTTTCCCGTGGCTCGTCAGCTCCTTCGCGACCGCTTCGATCTCCTTCGCGGGAATCCCGCAGATCCTCGACCACTCTTCCATCGGCTTCGCGTTTGCCGCTTCGGCGACCAGCCGGAGGCCGGACTTCACCTTGACGTCGCCGATCGCCGCGTCGACCAGCAGGTCCCCCGTGACCGGGTTCTTGTCGTCGTTGGGATCGACGGCGACCGGCTTCCCGTCCTTCATCGCCACGAGGTATTCGAAGTCGTGCTCCTTGTCGTCCTTGTCCTTTCTCTTCTCGGGCTGGGCCAGGCCGATCTCGTGGGCCCGCAGGAACTTGCCCGGCTTGCCGTCCTTGTCCATCTTGACGAGGAGGACGGCGTTGGACCAGGTCGGTTCTCCGGCCGCCTTGGCGGCCGCCTTGTTCGCGCATGCCAGGTACTTGGCGTCAACCTTCTTGTTGTTGATGATCCATTGGATGATCCCTGCGAAGAAAGCGCCGTCCTCCCCGGGTTGGATCGGCAGGTACCGGTTCGCCTTCGCCGCCGCCTTGTTGAAGCGGGGATCGACGACGGTCATCTTCGTCTTCCCGCTGACCAGGTTGGGAATGAGCCGCACGTTCCGGTTCGAGGGGCCGTAGTTGGCATCGAGAAGGTTCGACCCCACGCACAGGATGTACTCCGAGTTCTCGAAGTCCCCCTGCCAGTAGAACTTCTTGCCGCCTCCGAACTTGCTGTATTCGTACTGCTCGCTCATCGCCTTGCAGGTGAAGTAGAGCGACCCCTGGCACACCGTCGTGTGGCCGTGGGTGTTGACCGTCCCGAAGTAGTCCCCGAAGAACCGCGCGGAGAAGTCCCCCCGGCCGCCCTTCTTCCGGCCCCACATGTAGACCATCTGGTTGTTCTTGGGCCCCAGATCCGGGTGGTCCGGGTCGATGAGGTGCGAAAGGTTCGGCGCATGCTTTGCCTTGAATTCCTCGACGGCCTTCTTTTTATCCTTCGCCTTGCCGATCGCTTTCGCGTCCTCGCCCATCTCCTTGGCGATCTTCGGGTCGCGGAGCGCATGGATCTCCTTGAGCCCGGTCACCTCACGGTTCTCCTCCCCCGGCACGTGGCGGAAGAGCTTCCCGCCACCGACGATCTCGTCGACCGCCCGGTCGAAGGGGACCGTCATCCATTTCCCCTCGCCCCGCTTCCCGGCCCTCTTGATGACCTTCGTGATCCGGTACGGGTCGTAGACGCTCTGGAGTCCCGCCTGCCCCTTGGGACAGATCGCCATGTCGACCTTGTTCAATTCGGACGGAGAAGTCCCGTACGGGGCATGGGGGACCGAAACGAAGGGATTGTACGGGCTCCCGTCGATCTTCAGGGCCACGGCGCTGCCGTTCTTCCGGAAGAACTTGACCTTGATGCCGCAGCCGGTATTGCATTGGAGGCAGACGGTATGGAGCGTGTTTTCCGCCCTGACCAGCTCGTACTCCTCCTCGGGGGTGAGTTGCCCCGCCTCGGCCCGGCGCATCAGGTCCGTGGCCCATTCGAGCTGCGAGGCGAGGACCGTGCCCCCGAGAACCGCGGTGCACTTCAGGAAATCCCTCCGGTTTATGCCGTCCCAGCGATTCTTTTTCTCTTCCATCTCTTCACCTCGACTACGGCAGGATGTAGTAGACCCTGGGTTTCGTCTTCGAATCCCGGGCAAACGACGGGGTGGTCCCCGGATAGCCGATCTTCCCGGCGATGTCCGACGGGCTCCGGTCCTTCAGGTCCGCGTTCTTGAGCTTCGCCTCCCCCTTCGACGACACCTCGGCCAGCACCGTGACCTTGTTCTCCTTGATCATCTTGTGGATCAGGCTCTTTGTATCTTCGGGATCCCCGAAGTAGTTCGCCCGGCAGATGCAGGTGCTCACGCACATCGGGACCATGCCGTTCTTCAGCCGGTGATAGCAGAAATGGCACTTTCGGGCATTCCCGCAGGGGGTATGAAACTTCTCGCGGGGCCATTTCCGGCCGTACTCCCAGGTGGGGGACTTCTCGTACTCCTCCACTCTGGGAGTGCCCTCGGTGTGGAGGCTGCCCGCGTCCAGGGTCCGTGCCTTGTACGGGCAGGCGATCACGCAGCGCCCGCAGCCGACGCACTGCCCGTAATTGATCATGACGATGCCGGCGCTTTTCCCCTTCGTGCTCTTCCAGGTCGCCTTCCCCTCCCCCTTGTTGGGGCACGCGTCCACGCAGGGAGGGTTGTCGCACTGCTGACAGGGTCTTGGCGTGAACCGTCTCTTGACGTCGGGAAACGAGCCCGATTCCTCCTCGTAGACCGGCCGGTAGACGACGCCCGGCGGGCTTTTCTGTTCGGCCACGCAGCCCGCCGTGCACGACTTGCACGCCGTGCAGCGCCGAAGATCGATGAGCATCGCCCATTTGCCGTCGGGGGATGCCAGAGCTCTCTGGATATCTTCCTGGATGACGGTCAGTTCGTCCCTTCCCTCGAACATTTACTTCACCTCCTTCGTGTGGCACTGATTGCAGCTCCCCTTCACGGAGAACGCCGTCTTCCCGTTGTGGCAGGAACCGCAGGAAGCCCCCTTTCCCATCTGGGACATGGTAGCGGTCTTGCGCTTCTCCTTCGTCACGTACAAGGAGGCGTGGCATGCCGTGCAGGGAAGGCCCGACTTCTCGACGTGCGCGTCGTGGCGGAAGGTGACGTTGCCGATTTTCTTGACCTCATAGACGATGTCGCCTCCGCCGACCTGCGCGTATCCGGCCGATGTCACGGCGACGAGGAGCGCAAGCACGATCATTGCCCTATTCATGACCCATCCTCCTCCCTTGATCTCGCCTTACCTCATTTCGTATTGGGGTAGAGAAGAAATGCTCGAGGGGCGCTTTTTCTCTTGGGATACGACAAGGGAAGTCCGGATGCATGTCGACCTCTCCCATTCCCTAAAAAATGTTGCCAATCAGGAACTTACATAAACAAAAATCGTGTAGCAAATGTAGGAAAATAAACCGATCTTTTGATATTTTGAACATCAACCTACCTTCGATATCCGGAGAATGCAAGATTTTTTTCCCAGATTTTTTCCCTGCCGCCGGGAACCGCCAGCCGTCCTTCCCGGGGTGGTCGGTCTCGAAGCGGGGAGCGTCTTTCCTGCCGGGGGGCAAATGTTCGGTTCCCATGATCCACCCCGTTGTTGATACAATGTTTCCCCTATTTCCCGCACCTCGACAAGGAGAATGGTGAGGATCGTGGCGATCACTTACGAGGAGGCGCTTGCCTCGGTACTGCCCTTCGTCCGCACCCAGGATGTCCGCGAGGTTCCCCTCCCGGACGTCGCCGGCGAGATCCTCGCCCGGGAGGTGATCGCGGACCGGAACATTCCGCCATTTCCCCGCGCGGCGATGGACGGGTTCGCCGTCGTCTGGACGGGGAAAGAAACGGAACGAACGTACCGGGTGGTGGGATCGGTCAACCCGGGCACCGTGTGGAGCGGCGACGCCACCGAGGCGGGCTGCGTCAGGATCATGACCGGGGCGATGGTCCCGGCGCCGTTCGACACGGTGATCCAGGTCGAGCACGCACAAGTCGACCGAGGGGGATCCGTTCGCTTCCAAACCCCGGCCAGCCGCGGGCAAAACATCGCACGGGAGGGGGAAGACGTCCTCCGGGGTGCGGTCCTCATTCCCTCGGGAACGTTTCTTTCCGCCCATCATGTCGCTACGCTTTCCTCCGTCGGCGGGTGGGAGGTCCCGGTCTACAGGCGCCCGACCGTCGCGGTCCTTTCGACCGGCGACGAGCTGGTCGAACCGTGGGAGGGGGCCGAAGGCCCCATGATCCGCAACAGCAACGCCCATTTTCTCCTCGCCGCGCTCAACAGTCTCGGCTTCCGGAAGGTCCGGTACCTGGGGATCGTAAAGGACGACAGGGAAACCATCACGGCGAAGATCCGCGAGGGACTCGCCTGCGACTTTCTCCTCCTCTCGGGCGGCGTATCCGTGGGGGACGTGGACATCGTGCCCGATTGCCTTGCCGCCTGCGGGGTCCGGAAGATCCTGCACAAGATCGCCGTCAAGCCGGGGAAGCCGATCTTCGCGGGCGAGTCTCCCGGCGGGGGGATCGTGGTCGGCCTGCCCGGAAATCCCGTGGCGGTGATGGTCCATTTCTCCCTGTTCATCCGGCCGCTGCTGCTCAAAGCATCCGGTGCGACGGATTGCTTCCCGAAACCGATCCTCCTCCCCCTCGCGGAAGGAGCGGTCAACAAGAGCGGGGGAAAAAAGTTCTCCATCGGCCGACTCGAGAAAATAGGCGGGGAAACCCGGGTGGTGGAGATCCCCTCCCACGGATCGGGCGATTTCGTCTCCGCCTGCCTCGCGGAGGGAGTGTTCGAGATCCCCCTGGGGACTTCGCACCTCCCCGCGGGAGAGATCGTCCGGTTCTATCCCATCTGGGGGAATTTCCTCTCGCATGAGGGGTGAGGCCGCTTCCCCGGGATTCCGGTTCACCCGCGAGGAGATTTCCGGCTCCCTGGGAGACCTGGGGACGTTCCTTCCGCTCACCCTCGGGTACATCGCCCAATGCGGCCTGTCCCCCGCCCCCGTCTTCTTCTTCGCGGGACTGTGGAACGTCGTGACCGGTTTCCTCTTCCGGCTGCCGATCCCGGTGCAGCCGATGAAGGCCATTGCCGCGGTGGCGATCGCGGAGGGGATGACGCCGGGGGAAATCGCGGCGGCGGGCATCCTCATGGGCGGGATGGTCTTCCTCATCGGGATCTTTCCCGGCGCCGGCCGGCTCCTTTCCCTTACCCCCAGGCCCGTCGTCCGGGGAATCCAGCTCGGCATCGGGCTCAAGCTTCTTCTGACAGGGGTGCAGACCATGCTTCCCCTCCCGATGATCGGATGGGACAGCCTCCTGGTCGGCGGGGTAGCCGTGACCCTGATCGTCCTGTCCTATTTCCGGCGAAAGGTGCCCGCGGCACTCATCCTGTTCCTGCTCGGGTTCCTCTTGCTCGGGGTCTCCCGGCCCGGCCTGCTCGGAAACTTGACGTTTACGACATGGGCCCCCGAGGTCATCATCCCCTCCGCGGGGGACTGGTGGCGTGGGTTCACGAGAGGGGCGATCGCCCAGATCCCGCTCACGCTTCTCAACTCCGTCGTGGCCGTATGCGCCCTCTCCGGGGACCTGTTCCCCGGGAGAAAGATCCCCGAGGCGAAGATGGCGCGGAGCGTCGGGGCCATGAACCTGATCTCGTGCTGGTTCGGCGGGATGCCCGTGTGCCATGGCGCCGGGGGCCTTGCGGGCCAGTATCATTTCGGGGCGAGGACGGGCGGCTCCGTCGTGTTCCTTGGGGGAATGAAAATGGCCGTGGGGGTTGCCGCGGCGACGGCGCTGCTGGTCCCCCTCCAGAACTTCCCGCAAAGCATCCTCGGGGCGCTTCTCGTCTTTGCGGGGCTGGAAC
>Ga0209001_1000138_pt1 | contig 15830 bp, 16 predicted proteins | sample Rifsed13ft2_FD_184006 | JGI IMG/M metagenome (GOLD analysis project Ga0209001, IMG submission 184006) | Soil microbial communities from Rifle, Colorado, USA - sediment 13ft 2 (SPAdes) (version 2) | ecosystem: Environmental > Terrestrial > Deep subsurface > Rock core/Sediment | place: Rifle...
GAAGGAAGCCATTGCTTGACGAAGCTCATGAGGGTGTACTTCAGGCCGCATCCAGACCTCAGCACGAAATCCCGGATAGAGAATCTTATCAAAGAGGGAATCCGGGAAAACATCAACCACAACTTGGCTATTGGACCGAATGTGGATTCTATCAGGGTTAATCTTGGGGACTCCATGATGCGCAATCTGTTCTAGGGTTTGGCGGAGCAATCGAAGGTTGCGCAAGATTATAAATGGACCTGCAAGCCATTCTTCAGCGCTTTCAGGGTGATGAGGTTGAATGCCTTTAGCTTCAAGTGCCCTAATGATCTGACGATCTGCTACAGCCAGCACGCCATTTATCAGTTGCTCTATCAGTTCACATTTCTGACTTACTGATAGCTTCACCCAACGCTCTTTATTATCTTGTAAAATCTGAACCGCTCGATCTAATTCTACGGTATCCATCCTAACCTCATCTTATAAGCTCAGATCTCGTTTAATTTCACATTGGCTTAAAGTACATCATGTTGGCAGTATATCCCAAACAATTTGGAAACAACAAACATTACTGAACTACCCTTCCATAAATTTAAATTCTATTTTATATTCTTACTCGATCGAAATCTTTTTTAGCGAGGCATGGAGTTTTGGGGTTATATTCATATACAAGACTAGCTACCTATAAGCAGTGTCCTTACAGGTTTAGGCTAAAATACATTGATAAGATTCCAGAGACAAAAACAATAGAGCAGTTTATGGGATCATGCGTTCATAAGGTGCTTGAAAGGCTCTACAAGAATGTAATCTCCGCTAAGTTAATCCCACTTGAAAAGATTCTTGAATACTACCACAAGAGATGGGCAAGGGAATGGGATGATAATATAAAATTTGTCAAAAGGGATCTTACTAAAGACGACTATAGGACGCTTGGTGAAAAATGTATAGAGGATTACTATAAGAGTTATTATCCATTCAATCAATCAAGGACTATCCATGTAGAAAAGAGGGTTTCATTTGCCTTAGATAACGAAGGAAGGCATAAGATTCGCGGTTTTATAGACCGCCTTGCTATTGCCCCTGACGGTACTTATGAGATTCACGATTATAAAACAAGTGGAAACCTTCCTACACAAAAAGACAAGGATGAGGATAAGCAACTTGCGCTATATCAGATAGGCGTAAGAGATATGTGGAGGGATGTACATTCCATTAAATACATCTGGCACTATTTAGTATTCGATAAGGAAATTTCCTCGTCGAGAACTGAGAGAGATTTAGAAAAATTAAGATTTGATAAAATTACACTCATCAATGAAATAGAGTCAGCTACTGAGTTTCCCCCTAGGGAATCCTTGCTATGTAACTGGTGTTCGTATCAATCAATATGTCCTCTATGGAAACACCTATTCGTTATTGAAAGCCTCCCCGAAAAGGAGGTTTTACAAGAAAAAGGTATTCAACTTGTAGATAGACTGGAAAGGCTTCAGAGCGAAAGGAGAGAGATTGAGACACAAATAGAAGAAACAAAGGAGGCTTTGTTTGAATATTCAGATAGGGAAGGGGTGGACAGGATTTTTGGAAGCGCTAAGATGGCGAAGATTAAGAGGGAAATAAAGCTTAGTTTTCCTGACTCAAATGATGAGAGAAGGACTCAACTTGAGAAGGTCATAAGAGAATCAGGGAAGTGGAATGAGGTTTCATTACTTGATGTTAGAAAGCTCGCCAAAAAGGTTGAAGAAGGGAGCTGGAGTGACGGTGTTCTAAAGAGCATAGAAAAGTTTGGTGAAAAAGAGGAGAAGAAATCAGTAACACTTGTAAAAAAGAAGGAAAGAGAAGAATGAACTCAAGGTTGATTGCATTAAGCGTTAAAATCTCTTACTTTAATTATCCTCTAAATCTCGCGAACCTCTTTAAGCCTTCCTATAAAACCTTTTATCTCGTTTGATTTTACCTTCATACTAACTCTATTTACAACTAGTCTTGCTGTAATATTAGCTATTGTTTCGATCTCTACGAGTTTATTCTTTCTCAGGGTTTCTCCAGTAGCACTAAGGTCCACTATCACATCTGAAAGCCCAACTATGGGAGCAAGCTCAATTGAACCGTAGAGCTTTACGATCTCGGCACTTACCCCCTTTTTTGCAAAGTGCTCATGCGTGATTCTAGGATATTTTGTTGCAACCCTAAGGATTCTTGCAGATGACAAATTAAACCCTTTTGGGCCTGCAACGACGAGTTTGCATTTTCCTATACTTAAATCTAGGGGTTCATACAAATCGTATTTTTCTTCTATAAGCGTATCCTTTCCTACAATACCACAATCTGCTGCCCCGTATTCTACATAAGGGGGCACATCTGTAGGACGGATGATTAGTATCCTAAGTCCATCCTTTGGGTACTCAAAAATAAGCTTTCTAGAGCCATTTGAGATTCTATTTAGAGAAAACCCAGCCTTTCTCAAAAGCACCGTTGCTTCTTTTAGAATTCTCCCTCTTGAGATGGCTAGTGTGATCATTCCTTTTCTCTCCAGATACGTGCACCAAGGGCTTCGAGTTTTTCATCAAGCCTATCGTATCCACGGTCTAGGTGATAAACCCTTGAAACTTGTGTTTTTCCGCGAGCTAGCAGCCCAGCTAAGACCAAAGATGCACTGGCCCTTAAATCCCCTGCCATAGTTGGTGCACCGCTAAGGTAAGGCACTCCTCTTACAACGGCGCTGTTTCCAACAAGTTTTATGTCCGCACCCATCCTTCTTAGTTCGCCTGCATGCATGAATCTCTGAGGGAATATCGTTTCAGTGATAATGCTAAGGCCATCGGCAACGCTCATCAGGGTCATCATCTGCGCCTGCATATCCGTTGGAAATCCAGGATAGGGAAGGGTTGTAATATCAACACTCTTAATTCTATCACTTCCCCGAACCTTTATACCCCCGTCTACTTTATATACTTCAGCTCCAACTTCAAGTAGCTTACCGATTAAGGCGCCTGAATTTTCAAACCTGCATTTCTTTATTAGGATATCACCTTGAGTTAGGGCAGAGGCGATTAAAAAGGTTCCAGCCTCGATTCTATCAGGCATAACCTCGTGTCCATTAACGGGTGAAAGCTTGGACACGCCTCGTATTGTAATTATATCTGTTCCAACACCCTCGATATCCGCACCCATTTTCTTTAGAACCAATGCAAGTTCTGTGACCTCTGGCTCGCATGCGGCGTTAAGAAGCATAGTTTCACCCTTTGCGAGTACAGAGGCAAGCATAATATTTTCTGTACCTGTTACAGTTGAAATATCAAATGGTATTACATTTCCATTTAGTTTAAATGAAACAGCTTCAATGTAACCCTCTTCGATTTTGATATCTGCACCAAGGATCCCAAGACCCTTGAGGTGTTGATCAATTGGCCTTTCTCCAATAGCACACCCTCCAGGAAGTGATACACGAGCACGACCAGATCTTGCAATTAGCGGACCGAGAACAAGCACAGAGGCTCGCATGGTTTTAACTAGTTCATATGGAGCGACCCAATTATTTAAACGAGTTGTGTCAATTGAGAGGACCCCTTTTTCATAATTGACCTCAGCACCTAAGATTCTAAGTAGCTTTGACATTGTCTTAACATCATCTAGATCGGGGACGTTTGTAAATGTACTTCTGCCTTCCGTAAGAATGCAGGACGCCATAAGAGGTAGCACTGCGTTTTTAGCACCGCTTATAGTGACTTCACCTTCTAATCTTTTTCCACCTTCGACTATTATCTTTTCCATTTTCCCTTAACCACCCTTTCTATTCCAGCCAAATCTTTTACTGCAGAAACTTCTTTAAATCCAACCCCTTTGAAAATTTCTGATACCTTTTCGGATTGGTTAGCTCCAACTTCAATAATACACCATCCGTCATTTTTCAAAACTCTTCCTGCTTCATGAACGATCTTCCTTATACAGTTTAATCCTTCTTCGCCTGTGGTGGGCCGTGAGTCTTCGACAAGCTCAGACCGAACGGTAGAAGGGTGGAGTCGAAGGGCCTGTCCTGAGCCCTGCCGAAGGATCGAGCCACCTCCAATAAGTGATATTTTAGGTTCAAAATCTCTTACATTAGATTCGAGACTATAAAATTCACCTTCAGGTATGTAAGGTGGATTTGAAAGAATTATATCAAAGGAATTTTCATTAAAACAGCTTAAAAAATCTGCACAAACGTACGAGATTCTTTTCGATACTTTATGTCTTTCTGAATTTGCTCTTGCAACCATAAGCGCTTCGAAAGAAATATCAGTTGCAAAGTTTTGCGCATTTCCGGCTTCGCAAGCAATCGTAACAGCTATACATCCGCTACCTGTACCAACATCAAGGACTGTAGGGTAAGGAATGTTATTAATTATCTTCAAAGCCTCTTCGACTAGAATTTCAGTCTCTGGCCTTGGTATGAGAACATCTGGGGTTACAATAAATGACCTTGAGTAAAACTCTTTTTCGCCAAGAATGTAAGCGATAGGTTCCCTTTTTATTCTTCTTTCCAGCAGTAATTCGAACTCTTTAATCTTATCAGATTGGACCCAATTTTTAGGATGGGCGTAAATGTAAGTTGTATTTATTCTAAGAACCTTAGAAAGTAATAACGCCGCCTCAAGCTCTGGGTTCTCCAAACCTGATTTTTTCAGTAAGTCTCTTCCTTTAAGGTAAAGCTCTTTCAAAAATATCCCTTCTCCATTCTTCATTATTTGCTGCAAAAAATTTTATTTAGTTTACCTGGTATTTGCAAATTGGAGAGTTTGAAAGATTTGCCTGTTTGCAGACTATGTTATAGTCACTTGCTCGGGTTTCCTTAATGTCTTATTCCATGCCTCCGAACGAGGACATATCACGAACAAGTTCGTGCCTACAATCTTTTTGTGACTTATTGTGTCGAATTGTATATTTAAACTAATTGTAGGCACAGACTAGTCTGTGCTATTTAACTGTCTGCCAGCAAGACTGGCAGACTACCCGATTAAATTAAATGGAAAACCTAATCCTTCCTCTACAATTCTTAGCGGAAACCTAAAGGTTTCCATCAGAAGAACGAGTATTAGGTAGAAGCGGCTTCCAGCCGCGATTCAGTCGTGCCAAAATGGCACTCCTACATCATGACAATGGTTTCCATCAGAAATCGGGCGTGTTTATCCAAACCTACCTAGGGTAGGCAACGAGTCTTGCTCGTTGCCTGTTATGCCTACCAGCAAGACTGGCAGGCTACCCATTTATTGTATTGATTAATTACCACGAAACATTTCCTTCGACACGCCAGGACAGGCTTGTCTCGCCTTGTGGGGTTAGAAAACCCTAGTATTCTAAAATTGCAAGTCGTCAAACCAACTGTAGGGAGGACCTATGCCAGCAGTGGGCCTAGATCAACTGTCTTCACCCATAATATTAGGGCAGACACACGGGTCTGCCCCTACATTGAAACATTAATGATGATGGCAGTACGTTTTTGTATGTTATAGTTTAACAACTTTATTATAGACCAGTATATGCGGGGTATAGGAATATGATTGGAAAGGGATTAAGGCTAACTAAGATTTTTGGGATTGAAATCTGGTTAGATTATTCGTGGCTAATAATTTTTGCCCTTGTTGCGTGGAGCTTGGCTTCTAGTTATTTTCCACATGAGTATCCGGGTCTAGGGGTAACACCTTATTGGATTATGGGGGCTGTTTCAGCGATCCTTCTTTTTGTCTGCGTTCTTCTTCATGAACTATCCCATTCTTATGTTGCACAAAAATCTGGTATAGCGGTTCCTAGAATCACACTTTTTATTTTTGGTGGTGTAGCTCAGATTTCTGAAGAGCCCCGTAGTGCTAAGATGGAGTTTAATATAGCTGTTGCTGGTCCTATTTGTAGTTTTATACTTGGAGTTATCTTCTGGATTTTATCAAAGTCTGGTTTCGCATCAACTCATAAGGGGTTCCTTGCAATATTCGAGTATCTTGCCTTCATAAACATAGCCCTTGTTATCTTCAATATGATTCCTGGATTTCCTCTTGATGGAGGAAGGATACTTAGAGCTTACCTCTGGAACAGATGGCAAGACATTAAAAAAGCTACCTACACAGTGTGTCAGATAGGAAGTGCATTTGGGATAGGCTTGATGTTACTAGGTGTGGTTAACTTCTTCCTTGGAAATCTTATCGGGGGAATCTGGTTTGTTTTTATCGGTATGTTTCTAAACCAAGCTGCAAAGTCAGGTTACCAAATGACTGTCTTTAAGGATGTTTTATCAGGAGTTAAGGTGAAAAATGTTATGACCTCGAATGTTATTTCCGTACCTGAATTTCTCTCCCTTAATGACCTTGTTCAGAATTATTTCTATCATCATCTCTTTGTGAGCTTCCCTGTAGTAAGAGATGGAGGAGAGTTAATAGGCATTGTTTCAGTAAGTCAAGTAAAAAATGTTCCGAAGGATAGCTGGCATGAAAAAAGGGTAGGGGACATAATGATTAGGGCAGCAGAAATCCAGGTAATTAGCCCTGAGGATGAAGCTTCCAGCGCGCTTAGTTTACTTATGAGAAATGAACTTGGAAGGCTTCCCGTGGTTGACGGGAAGAAGCTCGTGGGTCTAATAACTAGACGTGATATAATGACACTTCTAATGATTAAGTCAGATCTAGGAGGTTGATTTATTAATATGCCTCCCAAAATAGTTCTGGCTTCATCTTCTCCTAGAAGAAGGGAGCTTCTTGAGAAAGTAGGGATTAGATTTTCGGTTATACCTAGTCTTCTAGATGAAATTCCCCGTGAAGATGAAACACCTCACAACTTTGCACTTAGAGCTTCAAAAGAAAAAGCGATAGCTGTTGCTAGAGATCAAAACTCGGATTGTGTTGTAATTGGAGCGGATACTATTGTTGTGATAAATGGAGAGATACTTGGTAAGCCTAGGGACGAAGAAGATGCAAGATTTATATTGAAGAAAATCTCGGGTAGAGAACATAAGGTCATTACAGGATTTTCAATTGCGAGGCCGAAGATGGAAGTTTTACATAGGGAATTTGTAGAGAGTAGGGTTAAGATTAAAATCCTTGCACCGTGGGAGATAGAAGGTTACATTAACACCAAAGAGCCAATGGATAAAGCAGGGGCTTACGGAGTGCAAGGCATTGGGGCATTTATGGTTCAGGAAATATACGGCTCTTACACAAACGTAGTTGGACTTCCCCTAGCTCAGCTTGTCGGTGCACTGACAAAGCTTGGGATATTAAAACTCTTTAGTGAAGATGAATATAGCTCAAAACCTAAAAAGGGTCCGAGAGAGAATTAAAATAGCGGCTCTTAAAGCTCAAAGAAATGTAGGGGAAATAAAACTTGTTGCCGTGTCAAAGGGAATAGAAGCAGAAAGTGTTATTGAGGCAGCTCAGTGCGGCATTAAAAGCTTTGGGGAAAATTATGCTCAGGAGTTTAGAGATAAATGCGACTTGGTTGAAAAAGCTGTTGGTAAGAAGGTTGAGTGGCATTTTACAGGTCGACTTCAAAGAAATAAGGTGAAATACATCTTGGATAAAGTTAAGCTTATCCATTCGCTTGATAGTGTTTCTATTGCTGAGGAGATAAATAAAAGAGCCGAAAAAATCGAAACTAAGGTTCCTGTTCTTATTGAACTAAATACTAACGAAGAAGCAAAGGGAGGAGTTAAGTTTGATCAAATTGAAGATTTTTTGCTTGAGTTAAGGAGGTTCCCTCAAATAGAAGTTAAGGGTCTTATGATAATGCCTCCCTTTTTTGATAACCCTGAAATGACAAGACCATATTTCAGAAATGTAAGGGAATTAAGAGACAAGCTTCAAGGTAGATTTCCGAGTCTTCGGGAGCTTTCTATGGGGATGAGCGGGGATTTTGAGGTTGCAATCGAAGAAGGAGCAACAATTGTTAGAATTGGAACAGCGATCTTTGGACCTAGAAGGGAATAAAGCATTTGCCACAGAGAGCACAGAGGGCGCAAAGGAAAGATTAAAAAATAATTTTTAGTTATTTCTACTCTCTGTGTACTCTGTGGCTAAATAATATCATCAGGAGAAAGAGATGAAAAAGATTGGTTTCGTAGGTGCAGGTAACATGGCAGAGGCCCTCGTAAAAGGGCTTCTTGCATCAGGTGTATTTACGAGAGAGCAAATAATTTTGAGTGATGTCATACAAGAAAGATTGCATCTTATGTCATCAATATATGGAGTCAAAACCACCCCTAAAAATAAGGATGTTGTAAAATCATCTGATTTGATCATACTCGCAGTAAAACCAAATATGGTTAGTAGGGTTTTAAGTGAAATAAAGGGGCTTTTAACATCTAAGAAGGTTCTTATCTCCATTGCGGCAGGTATCCCCACTTCTTATATTTCTGAGATGATAAAAAAGAAGATGAAAATAGTTCGTGTGATGCCTAATACACCTGCACTTGTGCTTACAGGAGCTTCAGTTCTATATTTCAACTCTCAAATAAACCAAAAAGAGAAAGATAGCATTAGAAGAATTTTTGAATCTGTAGGGACTGTAGATGTTGTTGAACACGAAGACCTTCTTGATGCAGTTACAGGCTTAAGCGGTAGTGGTCCTGGTTATGTGGCTATGTTTATAGAAGCTCTATCCGATGGGGGGGTTAAGATGGGACTCTCAAAAAATATGGCTCTTAAACTTGCCGCTCAAACTGTTTATGGCACCGCTAAAATGGTGCTCGAAGGCGGACTTCATCCTGCAGAATTTAAGGATAAGGTTTCGTCTCCTGGTGGTACGACGATTGAAGGGATTCATGAACTGGAGGTGGGTGGCTTAAGGGGGAGTGTTATCTCTGCTGTTCAAGCTGCTACTAGACGTTCAAAAGAATTATCCAAGGAGGCAAAGTAATGTTTGTTCTTGGGAATCTTGTTGAAGCCTTAGCGACAGTGCTTCACTATTTGCTTAATATCTATATGTGGATTGTGATTATAAGGGCTATAATCTCGTGGGTAAGCCCTGACCCATATAACCCGATTGTGCGTTTTCTTTATAGGGCAACTGAACCAGTGCTTGGATATGCAAGGAGAATTGTTCCGTCCCTAGGTGGAATTGATCTATCACCGATTTTAGTTCTCGTGCTAATTGTATTTTTAGATCAATTTCTAGTTGGAACCATAACAGAACTTGCATTTAAGTTAAAGACAGGGACCCCTTAGATGTCTTATTCAAAGGAAGAATCTGAGGTAACGATCGAAGTTCAGGTTCAACCTAAATCATCATGTGATGAGATTTTCGGACTTCAGAACGGTAGATTCAAAGTGAAAGTCACTGCTCCTCCAGAAGATGGGAAAGCGAATGAGAGGCTTATAGAGCTCATTGCGAGAGCGCTTGGAGTTTCAAAATCATACGTTAAGATAGTTAGGGGAGAGACATCGAGAATAAAGATTTTAAAAATTAAGGGTGTTGATCGAGATAAATTGGATTCGTTTATGAGAAGATTTACTAATTAATTGTTACTAAAAAGACTCGTTGCTCAATCTCCTATGGTATTTAATTAATGTAGAGACGCAATTAATTGCGTCTCTACGTAAGTTGAAGGGATATTAGCAGGCATGCCTAGCGCTTTCGTCAAAGGGTTAAAAATAAACTATATCGCAGGAGAAGGTTTAGAGAAGTCACGTCTGAGTATTTTAATGATTCACGGTGCGGGACAGAGCAGTCTCACTTGGGAATATCAAGTAGATGAATTAAAAAAACAATCAAAGTTTAATCTTATTATCCTAGATCTTCCCGGCCACGGTAAGTCCGAGGGAAGCGGTTTGAGTAGCATTAGAGAATACAGCGGCTTCATAAAGGATTTTACTGACACTCTTGGCTTAGAGAACCTCATACTTGTAGGGCACTCGATGGGCGGCGGGATAGTACAGGTTTTTACAATTGATTATCCCGATACGGTCTATGCTTGTGTTCTAGTAGGTACCGGAGCAAGGCTTCGGGTTGCTAAGGAAACCCTAGAAGCTGTTAAAAACAACTATGAAGCATATTGCAAAATTGCTCCGACAAGAGCCTTTGCAAGCTCCTCACCTGAGGAACTAAAGAAAAGGTTTGTAGAAGGAATTATTAGAACACCACAGTCAGTAGTACGCCAGGATTTTATAGCATGTGATGAGTTTGATATTATGAATAAGGTTGAGAAAATAAAGGTTCCAACTCTAATTATTTCTGCAACTGAAGATATATTAACTCCGGTAAGGTATGGTGAATATTTACACAATAGAATCGAAGGTTCAAAATTCCATGTTATTAAAGATGTAGGACACTTTATGATGCAAGAGAAGGCAGACGAGTTTAACCGGGTCTTGCTTGAGTTCTTGATTTCCCTATGTTGAATGATTATGCAGCATGTCTTGGTTAATTAGTTATACAAAGTTTAATGTGTGCGTTGTAGCTTATAGCAATTATTCTCTTTGATAAATCCTTTTCCAATAAAGCCGGATTATTTTTATTTCTGATAGGGGTTGAGTTGTTAATTAGAATAGTTCATAATTAAACAGTAGCTATTCTTTGGTTCTTCAAAGAGCTTAGGGGCTCCGTTAGTTCGAATTTATGGACAATTAAAGCTATTTCATTAATACCTAATGTTAAGCACAAAATGAGGGAAATTATTTTAGGAGTATAAAATTCATAATAAAAGAATTAAGTAATTACATATTAAGAGGGATCTGATATGAAGGCAGAGAGATGCCGGTTCTGCGGGGCTCCAGTATTAGAGGGAAATTTTCGTGACAGGCACTTTGATGGTAAGGTTGCGTGCTATGAGTGTTACAATAAGTTTAATGATACACAGGAGAACAAGGAAAAATACAAAACGCTCTACCATTACTGTAGACGGTTCACCGCACCTTGGTCAGGAAAGGCCCAGGATGGCAAAGGGAGAACAAGATAACAGGAAATGAGCTTGAATATACAATTTTGACTGTGCTAAAATCTTAACTCAGACTACTAAGATGCGAGCACTTTTTTTTATAATTTTTTTAATTTTCATATTTACCGGGCCATCGGTTTTACCGGCTGAGCTTAATAGCCTTAACAGAAATAGTATTGGGCTATCTAATAATAACAATGAGTTATTCCCATATGGGTTCATATTGTTAAAGAACGGTACATTTGATGATTTGATGCTTAACATATATGAGGAGTGGGAATTAGACCAGCTTTTAGGCTCTAATATCAAATGGGCTATAGAGGAATTCGATTGGCTAAAATGGCTCGATTCAAGAAACAAGGTTGGCTCTAGAGCGCTTCTTGGAGGACTTCCTTTTTTTTCTATACCAAAGCATAGTAGGCAAGATGATGAAGAGAGGGATCCCGCATTCATTTCTACTGACAAGTTTCTTTTCTTCTGGTATTTTAAACAAAAGTTCTAATGATTTAGTTAATGAAGTTACAAAAGTTACTCTTAATCAATTTTTCTATTACTCTTTAATATCATTAGTTAAAATAAATCCAACTTAAAATATCATTGTAGAATGCAAATATGAAAATTGCACTCTTAGGCGGCACTGGTGATATAGCAGAAGGACTTGTACTCCGATGGTCAAAGGTAGGACACAAGATTTTTATAGGGTCAAGAAGTGATGAAAAGGCGAAAGGGATCGCATCAGAGTACAGAGATACGCTATCTAAACTCGGTCTTAATTCAAGCATAGAAGGGATGATTAACGCCGAGGCTGCCCTTGCGGCCGAGGTTGTTATAATTAGCTTGCCATTTGAACATGCAACATCAACCATACGTCAAATCCAAAGCAGCTTTACAAATCAGATTGTGATTTCCCCAGTTGTACCAATGGTTAAAAAGGGGAAGGTTTTTGTTTATTCTCCTCCATCACAAGGTTCTGCAGCGCTAGAGATAAAAGAGGCCTTGCCTAATACAGTAAAGCTGGTTTCTGCCTATCATAACCTTCCAGCAAAGGAGCTAAGAAAGATAGACCACGTTCTAGAGTATGACGTTGTTATATGTGGAGATGACGAAGAAGCAAAGGCTGTGGTAAAACGACTAACGGAGGAAATGCCTAATTTAAGAGCCCTTGATGCAGGGTCTCTTGAAGCTTCGATGATGATAGAAGCCATTACACCACTTCTAATTAATTTAAACATGAGATATAAGCCTCAAGAGTTTTCAGTAAAGTTTGTATGAATGGTTAGGGGCGAACCTAGCCTGCAGTGAGCATTGTCGAACTGTGTTCGCCCATTATCAGAGCAGACACACAGGTCTGCCCCTACAATTATTCACCTATAATCTGAAGGATTACATCTCTCTTTCTTGACCTATTGTCAAAGTCAACAAGCACAATCTGCTGCCATGTACCAAGGAGAAGCCTTGATGATGAGAACGGGACAGTTATAGAAGGCCCGAGGAGTGCGGCTCTAATGTGAGAGTATCCATTTCCATCACCCCATCTTGCATCATGGTCATAGTGAATATTCTTTGGTGCAATCCTTTCAATAGCTTTTTGAAAGTCCTTTATAGCACCGCTTTCATATTCTATCGTTGTAATCCCAGCAGTAGAGCCGGGTACAAATACAGTAACAATACCGGAGGTGATTCCAGAATCTTTAACGAAGTTTTCTACCTTTCGAGTTATATCTATTAAATCTGTTTCTCCCTTTGTTTCAATTTTCATACTTTGGGTTTTTACAGCCATTTACTTCCTCCTAGAAAAGTTTTATTTTTGAGGGTTTCTATAGTATGCTTGCGTTGAATCTTCATTGAACATTCATGCAAACTAATAACTAAAACCCCAAATAAATATACACCCGTAGTTCCTTAAATCTCTACAAGCTAAAGAAGCGTATCGTAATCAGCATTGCTACTTAGAGAAGGGTATTCAAGCGGTGAACAGTATGATAATTATTATTTTAGTATATACATCTGCATTTAAGCAATTGAGAGCGGTTGCTTAAGTTGCTATAATCTTTCTAGCCATGCCTGTAGATACACCAATGATTAAACAGTACCTAAAGATTAAAAAGCAATACCCGGATGCCATACTCTTTTTTCGCCTTGGCGATTTCTACGAGATGTTTTTTGAAGATGCCAAGACAGCGTCAAAGATTCTTGGCATTGCCCTTACCTCTAGAAATAAATCTGAGAAAAATTCTGTTCCACTATGTGGTGTTCCATACCATAGCGCTGAGCCTTATGTGGCGAAACTCCTTCAACACGGTCATAAGGTAGCTATATGCGAACAGGTAGAGGACCCTAAGTTTGCAAAGGGGATTGTTGAAAGGAAGGTCATTAGAGTTCTTACCCCCGGTGTTATACTTGACACAGAAAAACTCGATTCTAAATCAAATAATTTCCTTGCAAGTATATACTTCGATGGGAAATCTTACGGTTTTTCATATGCCGATATTTCTACTGGAGAGTTCAGGACAACTTCGTTTTCTACCCTTGATGAACTCTTAGACGAACTTGCTCATCTTGAACCTAAAGAGATTCTTCTTACAGAAGAACTTTATCAAAATGATGAACTATCTTCCTTTTTTTCACTCGGTTGGGATCCTCTTCTTACTAGAATCGATTCATACATCTGGGATTTGGGTAGAGCGAGAGAGCTTTTAGAGGAAAGATTAGCCTCGAAAACATTAGAAGCCTTTGGACTTGAGAATCACCAGGAATCGATTGCCGCCTGTGGGGCGCTTGTTCATTATCTCAAAGAAACCCAGATAGAAGATACGCCTCCATTAGAGGATCCATTATATTATCAAACCACTGATTATCTTTTAGTTGACGAATCTACAAAGAGAAACCTTGAGATTGTTAGAACAATTCGGGGTGAATCAGAAAGTGGTTCACTTTTATGGGTTCTTGATGAGACCTTAACGGCAATGGGAGGGAGACTCCTTAAGAAGTGGATAAATTATCCGCTTATAGATATAGAAAAGATTAAAGAAAGGCTGAATGCCGTTGAAGAACTCAAAGAAAAACCAAGCTTTAGAAAAATGGTCAGGGGTGCCTTAAAAGAGATAAGTGACATAGAAAGGCTAATTGGGAGAATATCTACCACCTCCGCAAGGCCAAGGGATCTAGGAGCACTCAGGGATTCATCATATTTTATCTCTACTCTAAAAGGTATTCTGAGTGACTTTCAGTCCACACTACTTGCTAGAATTAGGGATGTTCTTGATGATTTAGCTGATATAAGGGAACTACTCGAGAGTTCGTTAGTTGATGAGCCTCCGATTTCTTCTCGTGATGGAGGAATAGTTAAGGACGGTTTTAACAGTGAGCTTGATGAGCTTAGGGTTATAAGGCGTGACGGAAAGAAGTGGATAGCAGAGCTTGAGTCGAAAGAGAGGAAATTAACAGGAGTCAACTCGCTTAAGGTCGGATACAATCAAGTGTTCGGTTACTACATTGAGGTTACAAAACCAAACCTTCATCTAGTTCCAGAGAATTATATTAGAAAGCAGACACTAGTAAATGCGGAGAGGTTTGTCACGCCGGAGCTTAAGGAGTATGAAGAAAAGATTCTTGGGGCTGAAGAGAAGATTCTAGAACTTGAAAGGGATCTTTTTGACGAGATAAGGGAAAGGGTAGCGAAGGAATCAGAGAGAATAAGACAGACCGCTTCGCTAATAGGAGAGCTTGATGTCCTTTCTTCTCTCGCAGAAGTTGCCGATAAATACAATTACACTAAACCTGATGTAAGCGACTCAGGGATTATTGACCTTAAGGAAAGCCGGCACGCTGTTGTAGAAAGGATGGATCTAGGGGAAAGATTTGTATCGAATGATATAACGCTAGACACAGAAGAAAACCAGTTTCTCATAATAACTGGTCCTAATATGGCTGGGAAGTCCACTCTCATACGTCAGGTTGCGCTAATAGTTCTTATGGCTCAGATTGGAAGCTTTATTCCAGCAAGGGAGGGAAGGATTGGAATTGTAGATAGGATATTCACCCGCGTTGGGGCTTCTGATAATTTAGCAAGAGGACAATCAACATTCATGGTTGAAATGGTTGAGACCGCTTACATCCTGAGACATGCCACGCAAAGAAGTCTAGTGGTGCTTGATGAGATAGGGAGGGGAACAAGCACATTTGACGGTATGAGTATTGCGTGGGCAGTAGCTCATTTCTTACATGATATGGGATGCAGAACCCTTTTTGCTACACATTATCATGAGCTTGCCCAGCTTGCCATTACAAAACGAAGGGTTAAGAACTACAATGTCTTTGTAAAAGAGGATAAGGGAAAGGTAGTATTTCTAAGAAAGCTAATTCCCGGCGCAGCTAGCCATAGCTATGGAATTCAAGTAGCAAGACTAGCAGGGGTACCAGAAAAGGTTCTTAAAACGGCACGCGAGGTTCTATTCAAGCTTGAGAAAGCGGAGTCTAATCTTGGAAGTGCAATTCGTGGTGGGCAGCTAGGTCTTTTTGAGAAGAAGGAAGATGAAATAGGAAATGAGATTTTAGAGGAGATTAACAAACTCGATCCTAATTCTATGACCCCGCTCGAAGCACTCAATAAGCTTACGGAGATTAGGGGGAAGTTAGAGAATAAGTGAATATCCAGCAACGAATTGAAACGAATGAAAAGGAAATAAGTCGGCTTTTAGCTGTCAGCCATTGACTATTAAACGACAGACAACAAACGACAATAGTAGGAGCGGCTTCTAGCCGCGATCCAGTCGCGCCAGGATGGCGCTCCTACGATGATTAGATTACTCTATTAGTAATTCGTGCTAATTAGTGGTTAGGTAATTAATTATGATCGATAAAAAATCCCTCGGCCAAAAGGGTGAGGAGATTGCTCGTAAGGCCTTAGAAAAGGATGGATACCGTATTATCGAGAAAAATTTTAGATGCAAGCAGG
>Ga0209001_1000145_pt1 | contig 15331 bp, 15 predicted proteins | sample Rifsed13ft2_FD_184006 | JGI IMG/M metagenome (GOLD analysis project Ga0209001, IMG submission 184006) | Soil microbial communities from Rifle, Colorado, USA - sediment 13ft 2 (SPAdes) (version 2) | ecosystem: Environmental > Terrestrial > Deep subsurface > Rock core/Sediment | place: Rifle...
TTTAACAATTCATTTAAAGGAATATTCTGAGAGGAGGATTTCGGAACCTTTCTTTTAGTTTGATTGAGGTTGATGAGGGGAAATATGCTTTTCTGACGACTTAATGGCATTACTTAATGCTTACTTATGCTGTAGAAGTCTGTTTTATCGTATATTATCTATAAAGATCCGATTATTTTTTTTATATTAGCAAATTCTTACTGATTAAAGTATGATTTGATTTTAAACTGGAGTTAAGTTATATCGTAGACTAGAGCTTAGTCACCTTATGCAGATCCTAAAGGATATTTTGGAGATTGATGGTTTAATGCTAAGTTAGACTTGACTCATTGAAGTATAGCCTAGATATGACAATTTAGAGATAATACACTATGATTACTGCTAGTTATAATGTATTACTAATAATACTATAACGTTTGTTAAGGTATTTAATGTCTTTCCTTAGATATTGATTGCAACTTCCTATTTATTATGTCTTATATACACAGAATAGAACTAAGTTAATTATAGCTTAATCAAATCTACTATTACGAAAAGTATCTAATTTATAGAGCAATCAAATTTTCAAGCTTTTTATATGTTATTCGTATTATGTGCTAAGAATTTGTAACCCGGGAATGTATTTACTCTAAAAGTTCAACAACGGCTTATAAACAGAAATCTATCATACTGAATCTGATAGTATGATTACCGTATCATGTTATGATCCTATCATCATATCATCTGATTGTAGTATTTATTATAATTTAACCTCAATATATACACTTCTACTCGAATAGACATTAAGGCTTACATATATTAATTATTGATAATTCTCGTCCGATGGCAATATACGAATTAAATTGATATTGAGCCGGTCGCTTAATCATCTGCTTCTAAAAAATACTTGAAACATTTAAATTGGGCAATCCCCATATTTACTGTTTTGAATATGTGATAACACATTACATTAGATAGACGTAGGTGAGTCCTAAGTAAAACGTAACTTATGCATAGGTAAAGTTGGCAAAGTGCTCTTATTTAAAGAAGCGAACTTATATTGAAAGTTTATCTATCATAGTCACGTAACTATAGAAGCTTAAGGTAATTAGAAGTTAAGGTATAGACCATTACGATAAGAGTTGGCTTAATACCTAATCTTATCATTAATAAAAATATTTGAACAATTGTTTTGAAACCAGCATAATAAATAATGGAATAAGAAAGTATTACAGAGTTATAATAATATTATGTATGAAATATATATTACATCTGCCTGGTATTGTAGGATTATTAATGTACTATTGCAAAATACATCGCTATAATACAGTATTGACAGTATATTACCCTTTATTAGTAATGTAATATCTAAGGTGTATCAATTAGTTTCTCTATATTATGTACATAATGTAATATAATTGACAAACTAGCACTGAGTACCATGAACTGTAACTTAGACATATTTTTACACATATATGACATAGATACAAGTAGATTTAAACATCTTAGGCAAATAACTGATTATGAGCATATATTGTGTATTTAATTATGATATACTGAGATTTTCTTTAGATTAAATTAATATTTTACTATTAGGGCTGAAAATATATGAATAATATAGTATGATAATATTATCGTACAATAATATGATACTATGAAGGTAATATCTATATGCAACCAAAAAGGCGGTGTGGGGAAATCAACTGTAGCCTATCACTTAGGTTGGGGGCTTTATGAATTCAAGCACAAAGTTCTTCTTATAGATATGGACCCTCAAGGCAACCTTTCCGCTACCTTTGACAGACAAGAGAATTGCAACGCAATGGAGATATTCTCTGATAAGCCAAAGCTTAGCAGTGAAATCATAGTCAGTGGTATTGAAAACAATTCTATTAGTTTGGTCACTAGCAACATTCATCTTTCTAAAGTTGAATTCCAGATCTCATTTAAGAGTTATACAAAACTAAGGAATGCGCTCTCTATGGAAACCAATAAGAAAGATAAGTGGGATTTTGTCATAATAGACTGTCCCCCTTCACTCGGGGTTTTTACTGTTAATGCACTTACTGCTTCGGATTATGTATTGATACCATCGTTACCCTACTACTATAGCTTACTAGGTCTCAGAGATTTAATGGAGATAGTAGAAGGGGTTCAAGAAGAGGGACTAAATCCTAGGCTCGAGATTCTTGGTATTGTTGTTAATCAATTAGACCGCACAATAGTGGCTAGGGAATCCCTAAACGTTATTAAGAACAAATTCTCTAAGCTTCTTTTTAATACCAAATTACCTAGAACTATTAAAGTAGAAGAAGCTATTCAAGCTAAAAAGCCCATATGGTTATATAGGCCTGATAGTTTAGCAGGTACTGCTTTCAAAGAATTTATTGATGAATTTATAAAAAGAGTAAAGAGGAGGGGGAAATGATATCTAAGAAAAAATCCCAGTTGGGGTTAGGTGATATTTTTAGAGATATGGGGAAAAAGATAAGTAAATCCAGTAGCGAGAAAGAGGTTAAGGGTAGAAAGAGCTTTACAATAGACAAAGATGTTATAGACGATTTAGAGACTCTGGCATGGTATATAGAAAAATCATCATCTGAAGTCGTGGAAGAAGCTATCAGAATCTATATAGACAACAATAAAAAATTATTAGAGAAGGCTAAGGGAATAAAGGATGCTAAACAACGAGGTGCGTAGTCGATATTTATACTTTCCAAGGATGGCTACCGTATACACATATCTCGTCTTATCTTTTTAACAGTGATTAGCCAAAATTCTACTTTTCTCATAGCTTGTTGATACCTCTCTTCAATGTCTTTTAACGCAAGATGATATATCTTCAAGCTTTCCTTATGAACTATGATTAGTAATGAGCATAAGCTCAGCCGACGGCAGGCATGGAAGCTTCCTTGTTTTCTTAGGTGATCGTAGGACAAACTGCTCTCTGATCCTACGGTATGCATATCTGAAGTAGTTATAATCCCAGCTTCCCTGCTATATGATCCTCACAATTGCTAGGTCCCAACTAACTCCAAAAGTTCTTTGGCGTTTTGTACTGCAAATCCTTGAAAATCGTTATTAAAATAAACATAGACATCAAAGCCCTTTTTCAACCACGTTTGTATCTTTTGAGCCAGAGTCTTTACCTCTTCATAGGTGTATTTAGAACTAAAGAGGGTTGTGGAGCCATGCATTCGGATATAAATGAAATTGGCGGTAACAGCCTCAGCCTTTGGATACTTAGGCGAATCGGCAATAACCCAGGCTATATTAAATCGCTTTAGGATATTATAAATTGCTTCATCACCCCAACTCTTGTTGCGGAACTCAAAAGCGAATCTTATATTTGTTGAACTTATGAGCTTTAAAAATCCTTTTAACCTTTTAATATTCTCGTCGTCGGCTTTAAAACTCGGAGGGAACTGAAATAGGATCGGTCCTAATTTTTCCTTAAGATGTAAGGTATTTTCTAAAAATCCTTCCCAAGCATCTTTTACGCCTTCGAGCCGCTTTATATGGGTAATAAACCGACTAGCCTTAACTGCGAATATAAAACCCTGAGGCGTTTGATTATACCAATTTTCATAAGTTTTAGGTCTTGGCAAGTGATAAAAAGAGTAGTTTATTTCTGTGGTCTTAAAGTGACTGGAAAAGTATTTAAGCTTATCCTTAGACGGTAAATTTTCTGGGTAGAAGATGCCATCCCAATCGCCGTAGATCCAACCTGAGGTCCCGATATGTAGATTTCCCTTTTTTATCTTCGACATATCAAAAAATTACATCGCTCTAAAGTCATGTATGACTTGTATTCTATAGTATGAACCCGACTCGTGGCGATATTTGAGTTGTAATAAAACTTATCTGACATTAATAAAGAGATAATTTTTATAACTATGTATTATTTGAAAGGGTTTCTAAAGCTGTTTATGAACTTAAATATATTATAATCATCTTTACTACAATCAATATCATAATATACTTTATATTATAGCTAGAACTATCCGATCTTCGTAGATTATTGTACTATAACGGCCTGAAATGAATATTTGTACCTATCTGATAGGCAGCCTATATAACGTGTTTCGAAATATATCACTTAGAACTGAACATCTCCTTGGCTGCGCGTTCCATTTCCTTAGGTTTTACGTCACGAATATGTGTGGCGACCTCCCACATATGGCCAAAAGGGTCTTCTAACTTGCCATATCGGTCGCCCCAGAACATATCTGCCACGGGCACATTACGACTTTTGCGCCAGCCTTAACAGCACGGGCAACAAAGGCATCTACGTTCTTTACATATAGGTAAAATGCGATTGGTGTGCCTTTAAGGCTGGTAGGTCCTAATGCTCCCCATTCTGGGGATTCGTCAACCAGCATAACTACTGAATCACCAACGCGTATCTCGGCATGTAGAAGCCTCTCCCCATCCGGAGTTAGCATTCTAAACATTTCCACTACGCTAAAATCCTTCTTATAGAATTCAATGGCGTTAGCCACCTCTTTGCAAATTAAATGTGGTGTTACTGTGCGCATACCCTTCGGGATAGGCTTTACCTTTGTGGCTTTTTTCTTTGGCATTTTTCTCATCCTTATGTTTGCTTAGATGCTTAGATCATCGCCCTTGATTCTATATCATAATATTAAAATAAGCGCTTTTAAATCTCCCAATTCTTCAGCAGATACTACATTGAGTAACTAAACTTATAGTTTCAACTATTTTATCATCATACTGAAGGCAGCTAGAAGTTCCATAGAAAGTAGACCTTTGGATGACTCAACTCTGGTGGCCTTTTTATTTAATTCCTTCCAGGTATCTAAGTTCAAGCTCACGGAGTCTCTTAATTTTATCCCTCACTTCTGCTGCGCGTTCAAACTCAAGCTTCTTTGCAGCTTCCTTCATCTCCTTTGTAAGGTTTTGAACCACGCCAGAGATCTTTTCAGGAGAAACCTCAAATATATCTACATCACCCTCTTCAACCGTTGGAACTGTAAAATAATCCGCCTCATATATCGTTGATAGTATATCACTCACTCCCTTTTCAATGCTCTTCGGAGTTATTCCTTTTTTCTTATTATATTCCTCTTGAATGTTCCTCCTCCTCGTAGTTTCAGAAATCGCCTTTGCCATTGAAGAGGTAATCCTATCGGCATAGAGGATGACCTTCCCACGGATATTTCTTGCAGCGCGTCCAAAGATCTGAATCAGTGATGTGTCAGAGCGGAGATACCCCTCTTTATCCGCATCAAGAATAGCAACGAGTGATACCTCTGGGATATCAAGCCCTTCTCGTAGGAGGTTTATTCCAATAAGAACATCAAATTTTCCAAGCCTTAGGTCCCTTACAATCGCAATTCTCTCTAGAGTATCAATATCAGAATGGAGATACCGAACCCTAACACCCAAATCCCTATAATACTCTGTTAGATCCTCAGCCATTCGCTTTGTAAGTGTTGTTATAAGAACTCTATCACCTATACTTACCCTTTTTCTTATCTCTTCAAGGAGATCATCAACTTGATTGTCAGCAGGTCTTACCTCGATCTCAGGGTCCGCAAGCCCTGTTGGACGTATTATCTGTTCAGCTACCTTCTTACCTACCTTTTCAAGTTCATAAGGACCCGGAGTAGCAGAGACGAATATCACCTGATTAACCCTTTCTTCAAACTCAGAGAAATTGAGCGGACGATTATCAAGCGCGGAAGGGAGCCTAAAACCGTGCTCAACAAGGGTGAGTTTTCTGCTTCTATCCCCTTCATACATTCCGCGAAGCTGAGGCACCATTTGATGACTCTCATCAATGATCATTAAGCAGTCCTTAGGAAAGTAATCAAGGAGTGTCCAGGGTGGCTCTCCTGGTTTTCTTCCTGAGAGGTGTCGTGAGTAGTTCTCAATTCCTGGGCAGAAACCCATTGTTGAAAGAAGCTCCAGATCGTAATTGGTCTTCTCTTCGATTCTCTTTCTCTCAAGTAACATTCCGCGGGATTCAAAATACTCTATCCTCTCTTTCAATTCCTCCTTAATATCTTCGATAGCTTGAAGAAGCCTTCCACGAGGCGCAACATAATGTGTCCCCGGAAATATTGCCGCTTTATGAACTGTTCTAAGAGACTTTCCCTTTATGGGATCAATCTCTTTTATTGAATCCACATAATCGCCTATAAACTCTATTCTTAAAGCGATTATTTCTTGATGTGAAGGGAAGACCTCAACTATATTTCCCTTTACTCGAAAGCTGCTTCGATAAAGATCAAGATTGGTCCTTTCATATTGAACCTCTGCAAGCTTCTTAAGAAGCTCATCCCTGTCTAGCCTCATTCCTTCTTCAACGATAGTAAGTAGTCCATAGTAATCCTGAGGGGCTCCTATACCGTATATGCACGAAACGCTTGCTACTATAATTACATCCCTTCTTTCAAATAGAGAAGAGGTGGCAGCGTGGCGGAGTCTATCTATATGTTCATTGATTTGTGCGTCTTTCTCGATATATGTATCTGTTGCGGGAATATACGCCTCTGGTTGGTAGTAATCGTAATAGCTTACAAAATAATGGACTGTGTTATCAGGAAAAAGCTCCCTGAGCTCTCCATAGAGTTGAGCAGCCAGTGTTTTATTATGAGAGATGACCAGGGTTGGGCGTCCTACATTTGCAATTACATGAGCAATAGTAAATGTCTTTCCGCTTCCAGTAACCCCAAGGAGCACCTGGTGCTTTAGATCTCGAAGCACCCCTTCAGTAAGCTTCTTTATAGCCTTAGGCTGATCGCCTGTTGGAGAGAAATTGCTATTGAGTTTAAATACACTATGCACACTTAATAATTCAGTTTAGCATGATTCTAGGTCTACTTCATTGTTGACGCTATAAATCGAAGTGCTATGATTATAGCAGGTGAAGGTTAAAGAGGTTATTAAAATGCTTGAGCAGGATGGGTGGAATCTAGTGAGAACAAAGGGTAGTCACCGACAGTTCAAGCATCCGAAAAGCCAGGGACTGTAACCGTTGCCGGTCAGCCTAATCTAGATGTGCCACCCGGCACACTTAATAGCATTTTAAAACAGGCTGGACTAAAGAAATAAACTAGGAAATATAATGCAATACGTTGTCATTATAGAAAGTGGTCAAAATAGTTACGGTGCCTACGTGCCCGATTTACCCGGTTGTGTCGCTATAGCAACAACAAAAGAGGAAGTACTAGAATTGATTCGAGAAGCTATCGAATTGCACCTTGAATCTATGCGTGAGGAAGGGATTTCAATTCCTGAACCCAGTTCAACCATTGAGTATGTTCAAGTCTAGTGTTGGCATATTAATAACACTTTTCCCGTAAAGTTAAAGGATAGAATCATCTCTATTGTTTATTTTCAACAATATCCAACCATAAAACTACTTCTATTATAATTTGATTCTAATGGCACATAAGGCAATTACAGAACTCAAATTCAAACCACTGACTAGAAAAAATTGGGACGATTTTGAGACACTATTTGGCGAAAAAGGGGCCAGTGGTGGCTGCTGGTGCATGTGGTGGAGACTCAAACGCTCTGAGTTCGAGAAGAGTAAGGGTAAAAAAAACAAGGGAGCGATGAGGAACATCGTAAATTCAGGAGAGATTCCAGGCCTTCTCGCTTATTCAGATGGTAAACCGGTTGGATGGTGTTCAGTTGCACCCCGTGAAAGATTTCCCTCTTTAGAACAATCTGGGGTACTCAAACGCATTGATGATACCCCTGCATGGTCAGTCGTCTGCTTTTTTATTGATAAGTGTTATAGAAATAAAGGGGTTAGTGTTAAACTGCTCTCGGCTTGTATTGAATATGTAAAAGAAAAGGGAGGGAAAGTTCTAGAGGGTTATCCAATTGAACCAAAGAAAGGACGAATACCCGAAGTTTTTGCCTGGACCGGTCTTGCAAACACTTTCAAAACCACAGGCTTCGTAGAGTGTGTGCGCCGCTCTGAAACCCGCCCTATTATGAGGTATTACATCTATTGAGAGAAGGTTTAAAACAAGACGATTGGAGAGAAATCGCTATTGAGCTTAAATACACTATGCACACTATAATTCAGTTTATCATAATCCTAGTAACGCTTCATTGAGAGGCTTCTGGTCAAGCGCATCCTACGGAAATACAAGTATCCGCCCGATCTGGAGCAAAAGGCGATTGACCTTGTGCTGAAGCAGGCGGAGGTTTTGTCAGAGACATGGACGTAGTATAAAATAACTATGAAGAGAAACATATGAATTCAAATAAACCACAAACATGGAAAAGCTATGAAGACGCTGTACGAGCCATTATTTCCCAGCATCGTGAATTTTTAGGACTCGAGTTTATTGAACCAACCTCAGGAAAAGTAGAAGGGAAATCAGGCTATAGTTGGAACATAGAGATAATTGGTTACACTTCTGGAAACCGCAAGATGGTTCTAGTGGAGGTCCGGCGTAAAACAACGAGAAACATCATTCCTGAAGAAGCAGGCGCTCTAGCCTACCGAATTGAAGATACAGGAGCTGAGAAGGGCTATTTTGTTTCCCCGCTTGAAACAAGGTTATCAAGCGGCGCCAATAAAATCGCTAGCTTTGAAGAGATCGGTCACATTCAAGTATCAGTTGATTCAACACCGGATAACTACCTACTGAAATGCCTAAACCAAGCCTTCATCAAAAAAACAGAGAAGTTCGTACTAAAAGAAGAGGTTACAATCATAGCTAGAGATAAAGATGGAAATTTAATCCGCAAAGTAACTTCAATTAGACACAACCCTCCCATTGAACAATGGAAAAAATAAAGACATCCGCCAGCAAAAGACATAAAAAAGATGTTTAGATGCTCTGTTGGATTTATAAATGGAAATATGTTCATGGGGCTTCACAACGATAGGATTGTTCTAAGACTCGATGAGGAAGAACGAGAAAACTTTGTTAGACAATACAACGCTAAAATTTTTGAGCCGATGCCTGGTAGAAAAATGCGCGAGTATATTGTTGTTCCAGAAAAGTTATTGACGAATGTTACTACTCTTAAAGCCTGGTGCGAAAAGTCATACGAATACGCTTCAAAACTAAAGCCTAAGGAAAAGAAACCAGAAAAGAAGGCAATAAAAAGAAAAATCAATATCAACAATCTTGATTTACTGTGTGCTTTTGAAACCTAGGCTGAAATTTATAATCTAAGATTTAAATGCAATTTTTGACCGTAGTTTAAGTTAAACTATCTATTATGGCTTTAGATAACTTCCATCCGTCTGTTGCCAACTGGTTTAGAAAGGCGTTTGATGCGCCCACTGAAATTCAGACAAAGGCCTGGCCTGAGATACAGAAACGCCACAATACACTTATCTCCGCTCCCACGGGTTCAGGAAAAACACTAGCCGCCTTTTTATCAGCTATAAACGATTTAATTAGACAAGGACTAGAAGGCACACTGCCTGATCAAACACAGGTTGTTTATGTATCACCGCTTAAGGCACTGAGTAACGATATCGAATGGAACCTTCAGATACCACTTAGAGGAATTGAGAAGGAGCTTAAGGATTCCTCGTTACCTGAAATAAAATTAAGGGTTTTTGTTCGCACCGGAGATACTACATCATCCGCACGCACTAAGATGACAAAAACCCCACCTCATATCTTAGTTACCACACCGGAGTCACTTTACCTATTGCTCACAAGTGAAAATGGACGGAGGATGTTGTCAGATGTACATACAGTCATAGTTGACGAGATCCATGCATTAGTAGGAAACAAACGCGGCTCTCATTTATCTTTATCTCTTGAGAGATTAAATGCCCTGACAAAAAGGGAATTAATCCGAATCGGCTTATCGGCTACTCAAAAACCCATTGAAACAGTCGCCCGATTCCTCATCGGAAGTCATAGAATAAGCGAATCCGGAGAATTAAATTGCACTATAATTGACGCCGGCTATAAAAGACAACTAGACCTAGCGATTGAGATCCCTCGGTCGCCATTAACTGCTGTCATGTCAAACGAGGTATGGGGGGAGATTTATGAACGATTAGAGGAGCTCATTAAAGAGCATAAGACTACTCTCATCTTTGTAAACACAAGACGCCTAGCAGAACGTATGACGCACAAGCTCTCAGAAAGGCTCGGCGAAGAGATAATCACAGCACATCACGGCAGCATATCAAAAGAACACCGCTTGGATGCAGAGAGGCGTTTGAAATCAGGAGTGCTTCGTGCATTAGTGGCTACCTCTTCACTTGAACTAGGTATTGATATCGATTCTATAGACCTGGTTTGCCAGATAGGATCACCAAGGGCGATCTCCACATTTCTTCAGCGTGTCGGGCGCTCTGGACACACAGTTAAAGGAACCCCAAAGGGCAGGTTATTCCCTCTAACTAGAGATGAATTGGTTGAATGTATAGCTATACTTGATTCGGTAAGACGAGGCGAATTAGACAGCATCATCTTGCCTGAGAAGCCTCTTGATGTTCTTGCACAGCAAATCGTAGCCGAGGTCGCCTGCAGGGAGTATAAAGAAGAGGAGCTATATGTATTGGTTTCCAAAGCATATCCCTACAGGAATCTCACCCATAAGGAATTTAACGATGTAACGAAGATGCTCTCTCATGGATTTGCAACGCAGAAGGGAAGACGTAGCGCCTACCTGCATCATGATATAGTGAATGAGCGGTTAAGCGCACGTAAGGGAGCAAGGTTAACAGCTCTAGTTTCTGGCGGCGCCATACCTGATAATTTTGATTATGATGTAATCCTTGAGCCAACCAACACATTTATAGGCACGGTAAACGAAGACTTCGCCATTGAAAGCGTCGCGGGCGATATCTTCCTCCTAGGAAATAACTCGTGGAGGATACTAGGAGTTGGAAACGGCAAGGTAAGGGTAGAAGATGCTAATGGTTTACCACCAACCATCCCATTCTGGTTTGGAGAAGCCCCTGGAAGGAGCGCCGAATTATCGTCTGCGGTTTCTAGGATAAGGGTAGAGGTCTCAAATAGGCTAGGGGACTTAAAAGGGCTTAGACATAGAGAAGACGCCCCAGAGGATCTAATAGACGATCCTATAATAGATGGATGGAAGAGGGAAGCGCTTCTTTGGCTAACGAATCAGATAGGGATAGATCAAGCGGTGGCTGATCAGGCAGTAACCTATCTCGGAACTATTAAGGCCGCTCTAGGGGTAATGCCCTCACAAGATACGCTTGTAATGGAGAGGTTTTTTGATGAAGCCGGGGCTACGCACTTAGTTATCCACTCCCCTTTTGGCAGTAGGCTCAACCGCGCATGGGGACTGGCTCTACGCAAGCGCTTTTGTAGGAAGTTCAATTTTGAATTGCAAGCGGCGGCTACAGAAGACTCGATTATCTTATCCTTAGGTGCTACGCACAGCTTCCCATTAGAAGAGGTTTACAATTATCTTAATCCCAAATCAGTCCGCCATGTTTTAATTCAAGCCTTGCTTGATTCTCCTATGTTTGACGTCCGATGGCGCTGGAACGCCTCAAGGGCTTTAGCAGTTCTAAGGCGAAGAGCTGGAAAGAAGGTCCCTCCTGCTATACAACGTATACAGTCTGAGGATCTGCTCTCATTAGTTTTTCCAGATAAACTAGCCTGCCAAGAAAACGTTCAAGGAGAAAGAGATATACCAAATCATCCACTCGTTAACCAAACAATTAACGATTGCCTTTATGAAGCAATGGATATAGAAGAGCTTGAGCATCTATTAGTTAAAATTCAGGCTAATGAAAAAGAACTTATTGCACTGGACGTACGTGAACCATCTCCTTTATCTGAGCAGGTTTTAAACGCCCGTCCATACGCATTCTTGGATAATGCGCCCCTTGAAGAGCGAAGAACCAACGCTGTGCGAAACAGAAGATGGTCAGACCCTGCTGAGGCAGCAGAGTTCGGAAAACTAGATATAGAAGCCATCACCACAGTTAAAAGCGAGGCGTGGCCACAGGTAGGCAATGCAGAGGAGTTACACGATGCTCTTGTTCTACTTGGTTTTTTAACAGTAAATGAGGGTAAAAATGCAAACGGATGGGAGGATTATTTTGAGGAGTTATTAAGCGAAAATCGAGCTTCTATACTGAGGGCTGAAGACAGAAGGGAATTTTGGGTTGCTACCGAACGAATCATGTATATGAAGGAAATCTACCCCGAATCAAAAATGACACACGAGATCCAGATACCAGAAAGGCTAACCGAACAACTATCATCAAAAGAAAATGCGTTAGTAGAAATCATGAGGGGAAGACTTGAGGCGCTTGGTCCTGTTCGCGCTATCAGCCTGGCAGAGACTATGGGAATCCCTATTTCAAGGATCGAACAGGCGTTAATAGCCCTCGAAAATGAGGGGTTCATATTCAGGGGCCATTTTACACCAGGAGTAGACGAGCTTGAATGGTGCGAACGCAGGCTCCTGGCGCGGATTCATAGATACACCTTAAATAAGATACGAAAAGAGATAGAGCCCGTGTCAGCCGCAAATTTTATGCGGTTCTTATTCTCCTGGCACAATATTCATTCAGATGAAAAACCTGAGGGCCCTGAGGCGTTGCGCGAGGTTCTTAATCAGTTAGAAGGCGTTGAAGCACCGGCAGCTTCATGGGAAGGGGAGTTACTACCCTCTCGTATGAAGGATTACGACCACCTTTGGTTAGACATGCTATGCCTCTCTGGTAACACAGCTTGGGGGAGGTTTAGACGACAAAGTTATGAGCCTAACGGTAAGAAAAGCCCTAGCCCAATTAAGACCACACCTATTACACTTGTAAGCAGAGCGGATCTGGAGATTTGGAAGGGATTGAGTTCCTACTTCAATGGTAATTTAGGGAACCTATCCCATGAGGCAAGTAAGGTTTTAGCATTACTGACAGATCAAGGAGCATCATTCTTTGACGAGATTGTTAAGAAGACAGGGCTCTTAAAGGTACAGGTTGAAGGGGCAATAGCCGAGCTTGTTGCTCTTGGGATGCTTACATCAGATAGTTACTCGGGACTAAGGGCACTATTAGTGCACTCAAAGTACCGTACGAATAAAGGCAGGCTAAGGAGAAGAAATATTAGCTTTAATATGGAAGGGGCAGGGCGCTGGTCTCTTCTTCACACCAATTCATATTCTAAAGATGAGAAGAAAACAGACAGCGAAACCTTAGTAACCATAGCAAGAGTCCTTCTTAGAAGATACGGTGTTGTATTTCGCAGGCTTGCCGATTGCGAGAATTTTGCCCCGCCCTGGAGGGAGCTGGTTCGTGTTTTTCGGAATCTGGAAGCAAGAGGTGAAATAAGGGGAGGCAGATTCGTTGAAGGTGTTTGGGGTGAGCAGTTTGCATTAACTGAGGCTGTTAACAGGCTTCGTATAATAAGAAGAGAGCCTAAAGATGGGGCACTCGTTTCAATAAGCGCCGCTGACCCGCTTAACTTAACAGGGGTTATCACACCCGGTAGACATGCACCCTCCCTATTTAAAAATCGCATCCTTTATAGAGATGGCGTTCCTGTTGCTGTAAAAGAGGGAAAGGAGATCAGATTATTGACCGATTTTGAGAGAACGGAGAAATGGAAAATACAGAATGCATTAATCCAAAGGAACGTTTCGCCTAAACTGAGAGCCTACCTGGGGAAGGGGGTTGTTTAATGACGTTTCTACAAAAACCCCTCTATAACCACCGCGCTATCGTAATAATGTAGAGACGACCCGGCGGGTCGTCTCTACAAAATAGGAAACATAGAATCCTGCCGATTAAAGGAATGGGACTATTCATCTTACAGTTATTATTTTGTTACTATCTACACGAAAAATCGGGGGTGTTTTTTGGTAATAATTATTTAGGTATATGTCCGGTTCTTACACTCCAGAGAAGGAGATCAAGATCGTCAATTCCGATACCCAATTTATCTGAAAACGCCTTTACCCTGTTTTCCACCTCTATGTAATTCTTTCTGGTCGTCGGTGGCTTAGCGTTATCCACCAAACCAAACTCATAAAGCATTTTCATAGTATTTTTGTCGAGAATTGCGTATCCGGAGAAGCCGATGTTCCTTAAAAAATGACTAGCCTGTAAGTAGCCTGCCCCTTTAATATTCTTATTAGAGGCAAAAAAGTCCCTTCTCTGTACGGGGTCTTTAAATGAAAAAACTAAGTCTTTTAGTTTGAAATCGAACTCCTTTTTCAAATATTCCCTAGTATGGACTATATAGCTAGCCCTTTCTGGATACTTGTGTACGCCATGAAGCTTTTCATAAAGCTCACCTTCGCTCCCTTCCATGAGAAGACCGTTTATAGCATCAACTGACACCTGTCCCATTTTAGGTCCCGCTGCTGATGTTAGTATGCAAAATGCAAGCTCCTTAAAAATCCTTTTATCATCCCCGTTGTCCAACACATCCTGAAATTCCGTCAGGCGAGCCTTGATCGAGTCTCTCTTTTCTTCATAAATCAACCTGAGCTTTTTATAAAAATCCTCATTTATCATTAGAGCTTTATAGCATTGCTGTTAGTGTCTATTACTTAAGTATCTCACCAGTCCTCTCACTCCAGAGAAGAAGGTCAAGTTCATCAAAATCAATTCTTAGAGCAGTCGCCAGTTTTTTAAGCCTATTTTCTATCCGGAGATACCTTTTCCTTGTAGTTGGTGGCCTAGAGCTCTTTATTAACCTCAGCTCATAAAGGCATCGTAATATATGTTTATCAAGAATCCCATATCCACAAAATCCAATGTTTCTAAGAAAATGACTAGCCTCCTTATAGCCTACACCCTTGATATCCTTATAAGTGGCAAAAAAATCTCTTCTGTCTAATGGGTGTTTGAAGCTATCTATTAAATCCCTCAATTTAAAATCAAACTCACTCTCGAGATGATCCCTCGTGTGTACTATATAACGTGCTCTACTATTAGGAAAGCGATGGATATGTTGGAGTCTATTGCTAAGCTCCGTCGCTCCTGCATCAAAGAGAATATCTCTAATGGCATCAATTGACCTAATGCCCATCTTTGCACTTGCGCCGGCTGTCAGTATACAGAAGGCGAGCTCTTCAAAGATTCTTTTATCATCCCCACCTTCAAGGATATCCCTGAACTCCTTAAGTCGGGCTCTGATTAAATCTCCCTTTTCTCTATAACTTAACTTAAGCCTCTTGAAGGACCCGTTATTCATTTAATGCCAGATCATGTATACGGAATAATTATTATTAAAAATGATGACAGACATGATAATGTAGAGACGCATTGCAATGCGTCTCTACAAAAAAATATTTGTCATATATCATTCATGGTTGTTATCGCCATAAAAAAACCTAAAGAGTTAGCACAACCCAAGAGCAACATAAGATAAGATTATAGCTCAGCTACGGGCTT
>Ga0209001_1000147_pt1 | contig 15170 bp, 13 predicted proteins | sample Rifsed13ft2_FD_184006 | JGI IMG/M metagenome (GOLD analysis project Ga0209001, IMG submission 184006) | Soil microbial communities from Rifle, Colorado, USA - sediment 13ft 2 (SPAdes) (version 2) | ecosystem: Environmental > Terrestrial > Deep subsurface > Rock core/Sediment | place: Rifle...
AATACTATCTCCTATAAGAATCGTATATTTCAGATACTGCCTGATAAATATAGAATCTCCTTTGCTAAGGCTAAAGTAGAGGTGGAGAAAAGATTAGACGGGTCTATACACATAAAATACAAGGATCACCCTGAGCCAATCTCAGGGTAAGGAGATTAGTTCTGATGAAACTAAAAGGATCAAAACTAATACTTTACCTCTTGAGAATCTATTTGCAGGTGACATTTTCTCTTTGTATTGACAGACCCATTCTCTCTCCGCTCTAGGTGGTTGTTGCAAAAGAAGTAGCTACAAAACTTAGACTGTACATAACTGCTAAATAGTGTGAGTTGGCAAAGAAAAGGTGCTGAGAGAGGGTGTTGAGTAGACAAGCACTATTTGTGCTTGAGGGGAGGTTATTTATTCACAATCTCTATTTTTACTTTTACATTTCCTTTAACTGTGCTTAAGTCTCCTTCTTCCTTAACTTCTCCAATTGGTTTCAATCTTTCATATAGCTCGTTTACTTGTTTTAAATCGAGCAATACAAAGAGGATATTCTTACTCTTAAAAGATTGCTTTCTTAATACTATTCCTCCAAGGTTTGTTATGGCTGTTTGAACTGCATTATTAGCATTATCAATATCCTTTACATTCACGATTATTCTAATATCCCCCCAAACCTCTTCAGTCTGTGGCTGGTCAGTAGGAATACCTGGCTGAGTCGATCGAATGCTATCAGGTTCTGGCTTATAGGATTTGTATATAAAAATGGAGACTGCTGCTAAAAAGATTACAGCAAAAACCTGAATTGGTAATTTTATATGAAGTGTGAAAAATAATCGTTCAAATATTCCCTTTTTTTGCTCAGTTCCTTCTCTTACCCTTGACATAATCTTCTCTGTAAACCAGTTAGGCGTCTCTACTTCCTCAAGGCCCTGTAAAAGTTGAATGGTTTTCCTAAGGTCAGAAAGTGTCTCTCTCATTTCCTCAGATTCTTTTAGTTGCTCTTCAATAATGGATTTTTCTTCTTCAGAAAGAGTGCCTTCTATATAAGCTGCGAGTTTTTCTTCCATGGTAAGACGATCCTTCATCTATATTACTCCCATGAATCTCTTTAAACAGTTTTTTAAAAGGACTCTTCCCCTAAAAAGCCTGGATTTAACAGTGCCTTCTGCAATTTTAAGTATACTGCTTATGTCTTCATATGAGAATCCCTGCACATCTCTTAGAACAACTACTTCTCTAAATTCATTATAAAGACGGTCTAAACATAACCGCACCTTCTCTTGGATGTTCTCTTTCTCGAGAATTTCATCAGGAAGAGGACTGCTTGAGGGAGGATCTACTATCATCTGGTCACCACCTGTATTAATAGGTTCATCTATTGATACGGGTTCACGAAAACGCTGAGTTTTTAACTGCTTAAGGCGTTTTTTCGAAAGGTTAATGACTATAGTATAAAGCCATGTAGAGAACTTGGACATACCTTTAAAGCTCTTTATATTTTTATAGGCAGAGACGAACCCATCCTGAACAACATCACATGCTTCCTCGTAGTTTCCAATCATTCTGTAAGCGATATTTAGCATTTCCTTATCATGCCTCCTCACCAGTTCTTCAAAAGCGACTAAATCGCCTTTTTGGCATAAAGATATTAGTCTAAAATCCTCATCTATCGTTATATAATCTTTTTCTTTCATATACTTAGATAGTTAATTTACATGATTTGTTTCCACTTTTTTAGGGTTCTTAGCTTAAAAATCTTGCTAGGGGTTTCTCCACCTTACGCAAATTTTTCCTTCCGAACCCTTGCTCGGCCGCTGCATGCTTTTACCTCGTACACATATAGTCAACTCACTTGCACTTTCTCTATTCCACAACACTACTTGATACCAGATGATACACCTTAACAACATGCATTTAGGTGGATTCATGGCAGTTTGCTACCTTAACTTTTTGTGGATGTGTATTATAATTAAAACTGGGGCGGGCAGTTGCATAGCTCATGTAGTATTTCGAGGGCAGTATTCTCTAAACTGCAGTTTGGTTCAAAGGGAAATAAAAAGAACGAGAAATGGAAATTAAAGGAGTGATAAAATGCTGACATTCTTACTTATAGTCATAATTTTAGGAATCCTAATTGCTGCCTTTGTAGGTATATACAATTCCCTTGTAAAACTAAGAAACACATCAGAGCAGGCATGGTCTGATATAGATGTACAGCTCAAGAGAAGATATGACCTTGTGCCGAACCTCGTTGAAACAGTAAAGGGCTATGCAGCACATGAGAAAAGCACGTTTGAGAAGGTAGTTCAAGCGAGAAATGCCGCTATGCAGGCTTCCTCCCCAGCGGACAAAGCCCAAGCGGAAAATATTTTACAGTCAACCCTAAGAAGCCTTTTTGCGCTTGCTGAGAGTTATCCTGAGCTAAAGGCAAACCAGAATTTTATAGAGCTTCAAACTGAGCTATCAAAAATTGAAGAGCAGGTCCAGCTTTCGCGGCGTTACTATAACGCTGTTGTAAGAGACCTTAATACTAAGATTGAGACTGTTCCAAGCAACGTTGTTGCAAATATGTACGGCTTTAAAAAGAAGGAGTATTTTGAACTGGAGTCCCTTGAAGAAAGAAAGGTACCTGAGGTGAAGTTTGGGTAAGAGTTAGGGGTCATTAACTTATGTTACGCACACATACACCCAAGGGAGAATACGAAGCTGTCATTCCCGCATGTTTTTAGCGGGAATCTAAAGCATTTATGGATACCCGATAAAGCCTGTACCCGAATGCATGAAGCGGGTAACACTCGGGTATGACCGTCCCCGCATGTCACTCGATTAAAGCATTCGAGTGCAAGCTTTAGCAGGGAGCATTCGGGCATGACAAACTGTAAAATATTCATAACGTGAGTTATGAATTAAGAGTTGAGAGAATATGTGAACGGATTTTTAATGAGGCTTATAAATATTCTTGCTTTTTACCTTCTGATTTCCTCTCTTTCCTTCCCTGTTTACTCCGAAGAGATTAGAAATTTCTACAGTGAGATGTTTATTAGTAGTGACGGTTCTACCAGCGTCCAGGAGAACATTGAATACGATTTTGGATATGAGTTAAGACATGGGATTTTTAGAGAGATACCACACAAGTACGAGATAGGTATCAAGAACTATAACCTTAGAATGAACGTAATCAGGGTTACGGATTTTGAGGAAAATCTATACAGCTATAAAGTCAGTCGTGAAAGGGGAAGGGTAATAGTTAGAATTGGAGACCCGGATAAAGAAATAACTGGAGTTCACGATTATAGAATAGAATATCTTGTAGATGGAGCTATACTCTTCTTTAAAGACCATGATGAACTCTACTGGAATGTTACTGGTAATGAATGGAAAATCCCGATATTAAAAGCAAGCGCAAAGATTTACTTTGAAAGAGAAATCCCGGAAGGCGTTAAAGCGACTTGCTATACAGGCGTCTACGGTTCTAAGAGTAAGGATTGCACGTTTAGCATTACTCCAAATGGAATTGAATTTAATGTTTCAGGAAGTCTTAGAGCAGGAGAAGGGCTTACAATAGTTGTAGGACTGCCAAAGGGGATTCTAAAAGAGCCTTCATCCTTAAAGAAAGCCTTATGGTTTATCTCGGATAACTGGTTTTTTGGGCTTCCTATCTTAACCCTATTTTTTATATCATACGTTTGGTATACAAGAGGCAGAGACCCGGAGGGTAAAGGAGTTATTGCTGTAAGGTATGAACCGCCCAAGGATTTAACCCCTGCCGAAGCTGGCACACTTATGGATGAGCGTGCAGATATTCTTGATATAACTTCAACCGTAATTGACCTCGCTGTAAGAGGGTATCTTAAGATTCAAGAGGTTTTAGGTACAAAATTCATTTTCTTCTCAGATAGAGACTACAGGCTGATAAAACTTAAAGAACTGCAAGGAGACACATTAAAAGCTCACGAAACTACTATCTTTACCAGTATCTTTGAGGGTGGCAAGAAGGAGGTAATGGTGTCCGACCTTCGAAACAAATTTTATAAGCACTTACCACCTATAAAAAATGCACTATACAACGAGCTTATAAGTGGTAGATACTTTCCCACAAATCCAGAGAACATAAGAAGGATTTTTAAATGGGTTGGGATAGGCATAGTAGTCGTATCGTTTGTTCTAATTTCACATTGGGGCATAAAGCTTTCGCTTATTATATCTGGGATTTTTATTCTCATATTCTCAAGATTTATGCCTAGAAGAACTAAGAAGGGTTCTTTAGCAAAAGAAGAAGTCTTGGGCTTTAGAGAGTTTATAGAGCGTGCGGAAAAAGACCGAATTGAAAGGCTTGCCAAGGAAGACCCAACCCTGTTTGACAGGGTACTTCCATACGCCTTAGTATTCGGACTCGAGGACAGGTGGGCTGAGGCTTTTCATGATATGTATAAAAGCCCACCCTCCTGGTATGATTCTCCAGGATACAGTAATTCATTCTCCCCTCGCATATTCGTAAGTGATCTTGGAAGAAGCCTTGGTGTTATGAACAGCACGTTTGCATCCACTCCAAGTAAATCTGGTGGATACTCTGGTGGAAGCGGATTTGGAGGCGGTGGATCTAGCGGTGGAGGATTTGGCGGAGGCGGCGGAGGGTCGTGGTAGTTTATATTCTCTCAAAAGGCATTAATTTTTGCTTGGTACGTTCAGGGAACGTACCCTACAATGTTTGATATTGCCACACCAAATGTAGCGCCCGTTCCCAGAACGGGCATTAATTTTTTGCTTATTCTCCCAATAGTTCTTGGATTTTTTCTTCGATAGCTTGGTAGGCAAGATCGGCATCGGGGTTATTTTCGCTTTTATAAAACTCGCCTCCGTCATGAACAAATCGGATTATGCTGTTTTTATCTATAAGAATGCTGGAGGAAGTAAATGAGCGTTTTTTGCCACCTAGCCAGTAGGCGTTAATAACCTTCCAATCACTATCCTGTGCTACAGGAAAATCAAAGTCGAATGCATCTAATGCGCGGCGGACTAAATTTGGGTCTTTAGCCTCCTCTGACTTAGGATGATGAATCCCTATTACTATAAAACCATCATTTTTATATTTGTTGTAAAGCTCGACTAGAGCGGGTGCAGTGTGTTCACACAATGGACATCCGACTAACCAGAAACGAATGAGGATGACTTTACCTTTTAAATCTTCGATATTTAAAGGTTCTGTATTTAGCCAATTCAGTCCCTCAAATGAGGGTGCTTTGGTTCCAATTAGTTCTAGGCCCTCTTTAGGCTTCCAAGCGTTTTCTTTGTCTACTTCTTGTGATATACCGACTTTTAGGTGACAGATGAGAATTAGAAGAGAAACTACGAATAAAATCGTTTTAGATCTTCTCATGTTTAAGTCGATAATTCCCTGTAGCTTGCTACAGTGTTTCAATTGTCCCCGTGTCATTGCAAATATTCTTTTTCTTGTCGTTTCGAGCATAGCGAGAAATCTTAGATTCCTCACTGCTCCTTCGCCAGACTCTTCACGGAGTTTATTCTGAGGTATCGAAGGGTTCAGAGCTTCGGCTCAGGACATGGTTCGGAATGACACTTTGTGTGAGACTGCTTCGTCGCAGAGCCTGTCCTGAGCGTATGCGAAGTGCCCCTCGCAATGACAGATAATATGCCCCGCTTCTTGCGATAACACAATCAGAGCGATTGTTTTACGGTACAATGTAAATAAGATACGTAGCGGTTGACGAGGAGTCTATTGTCATGTTTTGCGAAGTATGGCTACGAATTAGCATGGCTTCGTCGTGAGCATTTCGACAAGCTAAGGACAGGCTCGATAGAACGATGAGCACGAATAAAATGAGCATAATGCAAGAGGCAGCATACACAATGCAAGATGAATAATATTCATGCATCATGTATCCTGCATCGTGTATCATTTATTAGTGCAAACTCGTGTCTATTATTGGTAAAACTAATGAGTTTAGAATTTAAAATTAAAGAGGATGAAACCTTAGACGGTCCTGATGGGCTTAAAATCTTGCAGAAAAAGAAGGGATACAGGTACTCACAGGATTCCCTTCAGCTCGTAGATTTTGCCAGTGTAAGAAAGAACGACGAGGTTATTGACCTTGGAACCGGTTGTGGTGTCATGGCCCTTATATTGGCTAAAAGGGGTTTTGGTAGGAGAATCGTTGGACTTGAGGTTCAAGAGGAGCTTGCCGATCTTGCAAGAAGAAGTGTGAATCTTAACGGTTTTCAAGAAAAAATAGAAATAGTCGAGGGTGATATAAGAACGGTTAAATCCCTTTTCCCGCCAAGTTCATTTGACTATGTTATAACGAACCCGCCTTACATAGAGGCGAAATCTGGTCTAATAAGCCCTGGATCTGAAAGGGCATTAGCTAGGCATGAGATTCTTTGCGATATGAACGATATTTTAGAGGCGATAAAATATCTGCTTAAACCGTCAAAGCGCGGTTCATGTGTTTACCCCGCTTCGAGGTTTGACGAACTGATTATTAAGGCAAAGAAAAAAAGGCTTGAGCCTAAAAGGGCACGATTTGTTCATCCTGGCCCCGAAGAAAAAGCAGAACTCGCTATGGTTGAATTTATAAAGGAGGGGAAATCTGGGCTTAAGGTCCTTCCACCTCTATTGTAGGGGTAGGCCTCCGAGTCTACACTATAGGATAAGCTGCGACATCCCACAGTGTCTGCCCTGACAATGGGCGAACACATAGGTTCGCCCCTACAACTTCGGGTTGATTAATTTGATTTTAACTGCTTTTTCTCCTACTAACTTAAACCTATCGTCTATTCTCATGCCACCAATCCACATGATTTTGCCTTTACTAAGGAATATCGGAATCCGGTTTCTAAGGAATCTAGGAACCTTTTCGTCAATAAAAAATCGTTTTACCTTTTTGGTGGTTCTCTGACTTCCCTCGTTCGACTGAGTGCTCACGACGAAGTCCCTCTTGATCCCCGGCTCAATCGGGGATACCCCAGATCTTGATGTTTTCATACCAAGCGGAATGAACCTATCTCCAGGACGAAAATTTCTTACCTCAATCGGAAACTCAACCGTATCGGCATCAAAGAACCCGATGGATTTATCTTTACTTGGGCGCTTCACTTTAGTAATTTCAACCTCAAATTCAACTTCGGGAAAACTCCATTTCCCTGTAGAATGAATTCTGTAAGAGAATTCACGCATTAGCTCGGATTTTCGAGTAACTAAAAAGAGGTCATACCCTTTTATTACGACGATTCCATCAGGGAGAGAGATTTCACCTGATGGGGTTTGAGAATGAAGAAGCTCATCAACTGAGAATATGTGATCGGATGTGATTTTTCTTAAACTCCCTTTTAATTTTTCAACTGCTAATCTTAAGACGACAAGCCTTATTGCTTCTGGAATAGTTTTATATCGAGTGGTGGTTCCGATTAGTTCGTCTTGTTCTGATATAGTGAATACACTTCCAAGCTTTTTGACTGCCTCCTTTTTAATAAAATCTTCTTCAGTCCTCAATAACTTTGCAGTCCTAGCAAGTGTCTTTTTAATCCTTGGATTGTATTTTTCAAGCTCTGGAATTAGCTCAAGTCTTATCCTGTTTCTAAGAAAATCCCTTGCCCAATTTGACGAATCCTCAACCCAATCAACTCCTTTCATTCTTAAAAACTCTTCGATCTCTGACCTTGGTGTTTCGATAAGTGGTCTAATTATATAACCTTCTGATACAGGAGGAATCCCAGAAAGTCCGACTCCTCCGCTCCCCCTCAAAATCCTCATAAGAACCGTTTCAGCCTGGTCGTTAAGCGTATGAGCGGTTGCGACCCTTTGAGCTTGGTATTTACCTAAAACCTCTTTGAAAAACTCGTATCTAAGAACCCTAGCCGCCTCTTCAAGGGAAAGATTGGAACTCTTTTTAAACTTGGGCGTATTAACTTCCTTGAGTTCAAATGGGAGGTTAAGGCTAGCTGCTATTCCCTTTACATATTCTGCATCTCTTTTTCCTTCTTTGGGTCTTATTCCGTGATTTAGGTGGGAAACAATAAGTTTCAATCTATATTCCTTAAGCTCAGTCAGTATGTAGAGCAATCCCACGGAATCCGCTCCCCCTGAAACTCCCACAATAACCGTCTCACCAGGAGCGAGCATATTAAACCGTTTTATCGTCTTCCTTACCAGGCTTAGCAGTTCCAATTTGATTTGATGCTAGTCCTCCGGAGATTATTATCCTAAATGCGTCTTCAACGCTTATAGGAAGCTCTTTGACCTCATCTTCGGGTATCATGAAATAATATCCGCCGGTTGGGTTAAAAGCAGTGGGAAGGAATATACCCAAGAGTCTTTTTCCTGATTCTGTAAACTGTGGAACCCCTGTTACAAGCCCTATCGAATATATCCCTTTTCTAGGGTATTCAAACATAACTACTCGACTTATGCCTTTAAAACCAGTGCTAAGAAAAAGTGTCTCAATCATCTGTTTAGTAGCGGTATAAATCGTTCTTGCAAATGGAATCTTTGAAATCAATCCTTCCCCGATATCAAGAAGCTTTCTACCTATGTAATTTCTTGTAATTGTTCCCACAATGAGAATTACTAGTAATGTTCCAATTAGTCCTATTGCAAAGGTTAGAACTTGAAATAGAAGAGGATGGAGCTCTGAAAGCGGTTTAATAAGAAACTTAGCAGGGGCAGCGCTTATAAGGCCGATAATCCATTTGCCGAGTTTAAAGAGGATGAATACCGTAAATCCAAATGGTACGGTAACAAGAAGTCCAGCAAGGAAATTCCGTCTAAGAGATCGGGTAATACGTTTCATTCAACAGGTGATTTCTTATTAATCGCATCTCGGAGAAATCGGCTTGGTTTAAAGACGACGGCCTTTCTCTTAATGATCTCTATCGTCTCGCCTGTTGCGGGGTTCCTACCCTTTCTTGCCTTTCTATTTTGAACCCTGAAGCTACCAAATTTGGGAATCTTAAATCCCTCTCCATTGCCGAGTTTCTCTTTGACTATATCAAAGAAAAACTCCACAATCTCGGCTGCCTCTCTCTTTGAAAGCCCTATCCTTGTATGGATTACATCGGCAAGCTCTTTTTTCGTCATTCCTTTTCCCTCTTTGTAAATTATTTAGCCACGAAGACACCAAGACACGAATAGAGCGTGAGAGGTGTGAGGGGTAAGAAGATCTCCTAACCCCTTACGTCTAACGACTTACACCTCACGATATTCTCACTACTGGCTTCTGAATCTACTTTTTTAAAACTCATATTCCTTCTTTGTGTCTTACTGCCTTAGTGGTTAATATCTTATGTTTTTCGTAATTCTGCCCCAAGGGCCTTTTGAAGCCCGCTTATTGCCATTGCCTGAACCTCATTTGCCTCTTCGTCAGTGAGTGTTTTATCTGAGGCTCTGAGGATCATAGAAACGGCTATACTCTTTTTCCCTTGAGATACATGCCCGCCTTTAAAAACATCAAACACCCTTAAGTCTTCAATTAAAGGGGATTTCACCTTTCTAATCTCATTTAAAATTTCTCCGAGGGATATATTATCATCTACTACGAGGGCAATATCCCTTCTTACGGAAGGGAATTTTGGAAGCGAGGCGAATTTCTTTTCCACCGTTTTCTCAAGTGAGATTAATTTTTCTAGGTCAATTTCAAAGATATAAACGCTTTTTGGAAGTCCGAGTTTTTCCTGAAACTCAGGGTGAAGTTCCCCGAAGAACCCAAGTTCCTCGCCTTCTGCAAGAACCCTTGCGGATTTTCCTGGATGGAGGAATCTGATCTCTGAGGCATCATCCTCTAGTGAGCCATGAGCCCTTCGACCTTGCTCAGGATAGACATGTCGAATGGTCGAATCCGCAAATCGAACATATTGGGAAATGGAAAAAACCTCTAACACCCTTTCCAGGATTCCTTTCATATCAAAGAAATCAAATTCCTCCTTGTCCCACAGCTCCAGTTGCCTTTTTCCTGTTGCCGCCCCAGAGATTTTTGTTATTTCCTTAGGAAGCCCGCCTGTGGTGAGCGCAGACGAACCATTTCCTTTTGGTGGATTAGGCAAGCTCACCACAGGGAAATACACCTTGCCAATTTCAAATATCCTTATGTCTTGAACCTGATGATTTAGATTAAGACTGACATTTCTCAAAATACCTACGATCAGATTGGTTCTCATTACAGAGCTTTCTTTAGTGAGAGGATTCAGTATCTTAAGTTGTTCATTCTCATTATACAGGCTAAGAAGCTCAGGATCATCAAAGCTGTAGTTGACCACTTCGAGAAACCCAAACGAAGTGAGTATTCCTTTTAACTTGTCTTCAAGATTCTTTTCTCTTTTAGAATTCTCAGTTTTCATGGGAACAACTGGAAGGGTTAGGGGAATGCCGTTATACCCATAGTGCCTTGCCACCTCTTCTATTAAATCAATCTCACGCATAAGATCTACCCTAAAGGTGGGAACACATAACGAAATCTCACCGTCTTTTACAGTTAAGGCCTGAATCTCTAGCCTCTCGGCTATTTCTTTTATTTTTTCAGTCTTAATATCTGTGCCTAATATAGAATTTATCCGTCTCGTAGAAATCTCTACCTCTTTTGGCATAATGGGACTTGGGTATATATCTATCTTACCTTTAGCTACCTTTCCTTTAGCAACCTTTCTAATAAGCTCAGATGCCCTATCAAGCGCTTTTACAACCCCGTTTGGGTCTACCCCCCGTTCAAACCGGTAAGATGACTCAGATTTTAGGTTAGTTCGCTTTGAGGATCTTCGAACCCTCCCTGGATTAAAATATGCACTTTCAAGGAGAATGTCTCTTGTTTTTTCTGAAATCTCAGTATTTGCTCCACCCATTACCCCGGCAAGCGCGATGGGTTTTCGCGCGTCACATATAACCAGATCCTCGTTGGTTAGTGTTCTCTTTATTCCATCAATAGTTTCTATAAGCTCTCCATTTTTTGCAGATCTAACTATGATTTTTCTTCCATCAAGTAGGTTATGGTCAAATGCGTGGAGAGGTTGACCTAACTCAAGAAGTATAAAGTTCGTAACGTCTACTACGTTATTTATAGACCTAATGCCTGAGGCTTGGAGTCGAGTCTTTAGCCAATCTGGGGAGGGTGCTATTTTTACATCTGTAATTAGCCGACAGGAGTATCTAGGACACCCATCTACATCAAGCACTTCGACTGCGGCTAGGCTCTCTATATCTTCTCCTTTTTCTAATACTCCGTAGTAAGGGTATTTCACCTTTGTTTCTAAAATAGCTGCGACCTCTCTTGCAATTCCAATTACGCTCAGGCAATCGGGACGATTCGGTGTGACGCCGATTTCAATAACAACATCATTGAGCCCAAGAGCATCAACTAATCTTTCACCAATCATCGCATACTCTGGAAGAATCAAAATGCCCTCACCTCCTGTGGTGAGCCCTTCGCCGGAGTTTACCCCTTCGGCAAGCTCAGGCCAGGGTCTGAGCGAAGGTCCCCCGGTTAAACCGGGGGAGGAAGGGCTCAGGAAACCCTCCTCGCCGATCCCTAGTTCATTCTCAGCGCAGAGCATGCCTTCTGATAGCTCTCCTCTAATCTTCGTAGATTGGATTAATACCCCTTCAGGGAACTTTGCACTTGGAGGAAGCTTCGTCCCTGCTTTTGCAAGGGCGACTTTATCCCCGGCTTTCATATTCTTTGCCCCGCAAACTATGTTGTATAATTTGCTGCCATCTGTAACATCGCAGATCACAAGCTTTGATGCATTTGGGTGTGGTCTTTTATCTAGAATCTCGGCTACGAGTATATCCTCTAATCCCATTCCCATATATTCAATGGATTCTACTTCAAGTCCTACCATGGTGAGCCTTTCTGCTAATTCTTCAGGCGAGGCGTCAAAATCAACGTATTCTTTGAGCCAACTGAGAGTAAATCTCATCTTATTTAGAAATCAAGCTAACATATTAAGAGAGTATATGTCAATATTTTGTGTGATTTGAGTGTGTTTAGAAAGGGGGTCAGGTCTCAACATTGAATGTTTCTAGTTCCTTAATTCTTTTTCCACCATTGTTTTCATCCTTAATGCACTCTCATCTCTCTTAACTAACTCTTCAAGTCTCTTACACGATTGTGATACCGCTGCATAATCCATTCCAAACTCTACCCCTATCTCCTTTAAGCTCATCATAGTGTATCTCTTAATAAAATATAATGCCAATTGATGATATATATTCCCTCTCTTCTTTCGAAAAATCTCTTTCCTTTCTACTCCAAGTCTTGTCATAATGCATTTGATTACTTCTTCCCCACTATATCTCCCTGCTATCCTTGTCCCTGTTACCTCCCTTTTTCTTCCCAAGGACTTTATCTTCCCTTTTATCCTATCCACAAACCCCTCACTGCCAAGTGCTACCCCTCTATACGAATCCTCAAGTGGATTATCCATGTCTATATTTTCAAGAACAAACCTCCTATATCTCCTCCTGGCTTTCCTCATATCCTCATCAAACTGTCTCAATATAAATTCAGCATCTAGTCTATCTATTGATTTCCTTTTTCCCATATAATCCAAGAAACTACTCCATTCATATTTATATAAATCATCTACAATTCTCGCTCTTAGTGGATTTAAGTGAATATATGCTGAAAGCCTTAATCCATAGCTATCCTCTTCTACAAGGATGGATTTGTATCTACCTTGAAATATAACTCCCACTATCTTATGCTCTGCCTTGAACCAATTGGTATATGAAGCGTTAAGATAGTGCATCCCCTCTGATATGTTCGCATGTGGAGTTTTGATAAACGAATGATAATGATTGTCCATTAAGCAATAGGCGTAGCAGGTGAATGAGTACTTCTCGAAGGTCTCATTCATTTTCTCTAAAAATACGGCTTTATCTTTATCGGAATAAAAGATGTTTTCTCTTCTATTTCCTCTTGCGGTTATATGGTAGGTGGCATTTTCAAAGGCTAGTCTAAGAGGCCTTGCCATGGGTAGAGTTTAGAATTAATATCGAGATATGTCAAATGTTGAGACCTGACCCCATTTTGTCTTATTTCTTACTTGTGATAGAATTCTCCTTGTCTTCCATGACATGATGGTTTTTTGAGAGCTTAGAAGCTTTGTTATCAATATTAAATTCTAAGGGTGATTTTCTACATTGAGCACAGCGGTTGGTAAACTCGGAGTATCGAGAGACATGTTTATTACACTTGAAGGCGTAGAGGGAAGTGGAAAATCGACTCAGGCGGAGCTTCTTAAGGAGTTTCTCCAGAAACAAGGCCGTAAGGTAACTCTTACAAGAGAGCCTGGGTGGGGCGCGCTTGGAAGACTAATACGAAGGTTGCTCCTCGAGGAAAAGGATCTAGAGTTACACCCTTTGGCGGAGCTTTATCTTTTTTGCGCGGATCGAACTCAGCATGTAAGGGATTTCGTTTTACCCAAGCTAAAAGAGGGTGGGATTGTGATATGCGACAGGTTTACAGATTCAACAATAGCATATCAGGGCTACGGAAGAAGACTTGAGTTAGACCTTGTTGAAAGGGTAGCAAGGGAAGCCGCACTAGGTTTGAAGCCTAAGCTTACAATACTTCTCAACATTCCTGTAAAGGTTGGCCTCTCACGACTTGAAAAAAGAGAGGGGAAGACGAAGATGGACGAAGAGCCTTTAGAATTCCATGAGCGGGTGAGGCAGGGATACATTTTTATAGCTCAAAAGGAACCAAAAAGGGTAAAGGTCGTAAATGCAACAAGGGATATTTATGAGATACAACAAGAAATAAGAAACATAGTGCTTTCACATATATCTAAGTGATTTTCTAATGTTTTTCACCTCTATAATAGGTCACGAATTTCAAAAGGAAGCCATAAGGCGTGCGTCTCTCGAAAACCGGGTTTCTCACGCATATCTCTTTTTTGGTCCTGATGGGGTAGGGAAAAAACTTGTGGCAATCGAGTTTGCAAGGATTCTAAATTGCATCCATCTGAGTGATCGGATTGCAGAAAAAAAACTAGAAACTAATCCATGTGACTGCATTTCATGCAAGAAGATAAAAAAGGGAATACATCCAGATGTGTTTCTTATAGAGTACGGAGGGATAAAGGATATTAAGGTTGACCAGATACGTGAGGAGGTGGAAGATAGGTTATATTTTAAGCCCTTTGAAGGAAGGTTCAAGGTAGCTATAGTTGATGAAGCTCATAGGATGAACCTAAATGCGCAGAACGCATTTCTCAAAACACTGGAGGAGCCTCCCTCGGACTCAGTAATTATTCTTATTACGTCACAACCTCAAGTCCTTCTTCCAACAATCCGTTCAAGATGCCAGTTGTTTGAATTTAAGCCGTTATCTCAGGATGTAATTGTTGAAGAGATTATAAAAAGAAAAAAATTGTCTCATGATGAAGCAATCCTTGCCGCAAGGCTATCGGGTGGAAGTTTAGGAAAGGCGCTCAGTCTAGACCAAGACCTACTTTCCGAGAGAAAGGAAATAATCATGAAACTATCAAATATAAACCCTAATAGTGCTTCTCAGGTACTCAACTTCGTGGAATCTTTGCCAAAAGGCTCTTCATCTCAGGATGTAAATAAGCTTATGTTTATCTTTTACATTATTTCACTCTGGCTTCGTGATGTGGTTCTTCTCAAGATTGGGTTTTCTACTGATTTTCTTTCAAATAGGGATTTAATTCCCATAGTTAGTAAGCTCGCGGACAGTTGGAGTATGGATAATGTTTTAGATAAACTCAAGTTTCTTGAAAAGGCCTGGTATGAGGCATTTCGCGGAAATGTAAATAAGCAGATTATGCTTGAGAATTTGGTTCTGAAGATTACGGAATAAATTGCAAATGCGTGATTCGGGTATTAAACCACTGAGAAAATTCTTGTAGGGGCAGGTCTTGTACCTGCCCTAATGTTTGGGCAACCGCAAGGGTTGCCCCTACTCTGTGGATAGAAAAGACCAAGAGCCGCGATTCACGATAATTATTGATTGGAGACAATTCCTATGACAAAGACCTTCTTTGTAACAACCCCAATTTACTACATTAATGACGTTCCACACATAGGACACGCTTACACCACAATTGCTGCAGATGTGATTGCGAGATTCAGAAGGCTTATGGGGGATAAGGTGTTTTTCCTCACGGGCACAGATGAGCATGGGCAAAAGATAGAAAGGGTTGCGTCAGCGTCT
>Ga0209001_1000148_pt1 | contig 15117 bp, 11 predicted proteins | sample Rifsed13ft2_FD_184006 | JGI IMG/M metagenome (GOLD analysis project Ga0209001, IMG submission 184006) | Soil microbial communities from Rifle, Colorado, USA - sediment 13ft 2 (SPAdes) (version 2) | ecosystem: Environmental > Terrestrial > Deep subsurface > Rock core/Sediment | place: Rifle...
ACTTTCTAGCCCAGGGCTACCGGCGGATCAAAGTCAAGATCAAGCCCGGGTGGGATGTGGCCGTGGTCGAGCGCATCCGCGCCGTCTTCGGCAACATCCCGCTGCAGGTGGACGCGAACTCTGCCTATACGCTCGCGGACGCCGACGTCTTCCGCGCCCTCGACGGGTACGGGCTGCTGCTCATCGAACAGCCCCTGGAAGAGGACGACCTGATCGACCACGCGGCGCTGCAGGCGCAGCTGCGCACCCCCCTCTGTCTGGACGAGTCTATCGTCTCCCCTTCTGCGGCCCGGAAGGCGCTGGAGATCGGCTCGTGCCGTGTGATCAACATCAAGGCGGCGCGGGTGGGAGGCTTGAGCGCCGCCGTCGCCATCCACGACCTCTGCCGTGCGCGCGGAGTCCCGGTCTGGTGCGGCGGACTACTGGAGACGGGCATCGGCCGCGCGGCGAATCTGGCGCTGGCCAGCCTCCCCAACTTCACCCTTCCCGGGGACCTCTCCGCCAGCGACCGCTACTACGAGCAGGACCTCATCGATCCGCCGGTGCGCCTGGAGTCCGACGGAACGATCGCGGTGCCCGCGGCGCCGGGCCTCGGCGTGACCGTACGCCTCGACCGGGTGGAGGCCGTCACGACCCGCTTCGCCCTCTTCCGCTGAGCACGGCGGGACTTGATTCCCTTCCGCGGGCGGTCTAGTATCGTGCTCTGTATCTCACCCGGAACGCAGGCCGGCGGTTCTGAGGAGTAGAGACGTGGAAACGGGTATCAGCACCATCATCATCCGGGCCTTTCGGGACCAGGATTACGCGGGCATCGTCGAGCTCAGCAACGCCGTCTACGCGGACTACCCCTGGTCGGAGGCAGAGTTTCGCCACTGGGACGAGCGCTACGACGGCCAGCGGGTGAAACTGGAGCGGATCGTCGCGGACGACCCCTCCGGTCGCATGCTGGGGTGGGCGGAGTACCACCACGATCCCTACGGCTACCACCCCCAGAAACTGTTCATCGACATCACCGTCCACCCGGACCAGCAGAACCGGGGGACTGGCAGCCGCCTCTACACCGAACTGCTGGCGCGCCTGGCGCCGCTGGACCCCATCACCCTCTGGGCGAACACCCGGGAGACCTTCGACCGCGCCGTCCGCTTCCTGGAGCGCCGCGGGTTCGCCGAGAAGCGACGGGCCTGGGAGTCGCGGTTGAACGTCGCCGCGTTCGACCCGGCGCCGTTCCTGGAGAAGGCGGCGCGGGGTGTGCAGGACCTGCAGATCACCACCGCGGCCGAGGAACGGGAGAAGGATCCGGAGTGGATGCAGAAGCTCTATGACCTGGACCTGGAGGTCGGAGAGGATGTCCCGCGCGTGGACGCCTACACGCCCCAGCCCCTGGAACAGCACATGCAGCGGCTTCTCGACAACCCCGACTGGTTGCCGGACGCGCACTTCCTGGCGAAGGACGGAGAGCGCTACGTCGCCGAGAGCAACATGTTCCGCAGCGACCAGCTCCCGGACGTCCTCTACCAGGGGATCACGGGGACGCGGCGCGCCTACCGCGGGCGGGGCGTCGCTCTGGCGCTGAAGCTGCGCACGGTAGAATACGCGCGGGGCCACGGGTGCCGAGAGATCCGCACCTGGAACGACACGCTGAACGCGCCGATGCTGCACATCAACGTGAAGCTGGGCTTCGTGCGCCAGCCCGCCTGGATCACCTTTGAGTGGGTTCATGATCAGCACGGGGAGCAGGCCACTGACGGCGTACGGTAGCAGAATGGCCGACATGAAGACGCAGATCATCCTGCGGCCGTTCGACCCCGCCTCGGACTTCCGGGGATGGGTGGAACTGCGCAACGCCATCTACCCACACAACCCTGTCTCCGTGGAGTCGGTGCGCTTCCACTGGGATACGCTGGACCAACGGCGCTTCCATCGCGAGCGACACCTCGCGCTGGACCACGCCGCCGCCCGACTCGTCGGGTCTGCGGGATTCAGCCATGAACCCGAGATGTTCCATCCCGACAAGTATGTGTGCCACGTCTACGTCCATCCCGACTCTCAGGGGCGGGGGATCGGCACCCAATTGTGGGAGTGGCTGCAGGGACGCCTGCGGGACCGCGGCGCTGTCTTGGCTCGCTGCGGCGTCTGGGAGAACCATCCGCACGCCGTCGCCTTTGCGGCGCACCGTGGCTTCCGCGAGAAGCGGCGCGCCTGGCAGTCGATCTTGGAGGTCCACAACGTCGACCTCGGAGGACTCGCGTATCGATGGGACCGCGTGGCGACCCAGGGAATCGTCCTGACCACGCTGACCGACGAACTTGAGCGCGACGCGGAATGCCTGCCCAAGCTGTACACCCTCTCCAACGAGGCGCTGCGGCACACACCCTTGCCCGATGTGCCGACCGACCCGCCGTACGAGATGTTCTACCAATGGATCATGGAAAGCCCGCGACGCCTGCCCCAGGCCTTCTTCATCGCCGCGGACGGTGCGCGCTACGTCGGGGTGTCCTTCCTGGAGAAGGGCGACGAGGAAGGCACGATCCTTCAGGGGCTCACCGCCACCGACCCCGAGTACATGCGGCGGGGCATCGCCTGGGCGCTGAAACTCAACACCGTCAAGTACGCCCAGGAGAACGGGTACAAGCGCATCAAGACCTGGAACGACACGGAGAATCAGCCAATGCTCAGCATTAACCTGCGCCTGGGCTTTCAGCCGCTGCCGGCTACGATCACTATGGAGCGGGAGTTCGAACGGTGAGCACGCTCCCGGTCGTCGCGCTGCGGGGGACCACTCGGGAGCGGGGGCGGCAGCACGGGGAGGCGCTGCGGGACCGGATCCACCACAACGTGGAGTTGTACCTGCACCGCTTCGCGACCGACGCCCGCCTTACCCGCGAAGAGGTCGAGCGGCGCGCCGCCGCCTACCTGGAGGTTTTCACCCGCCAGAGCCCCCCGTACCGTGAGGTGATGGAAGGGATCGCCGAGGCCAGCGGCCGGACGCTGCCGGAGATCGCCATGCTCAACGCCCGCTACGAGATCCTGTACAGCGCCTATTCGGCGATCGGCATGGCCGAGGCCGCCGGCGAGTGCACGGCGTTTGCGGCCGCGCGCACCGTCACGGCGGATGGCCACCTCTGGATCGGACAGACGTGGGACTGGATCCCCGACGTGCGCGGCGCGCTGCTGGATATGGAAGAGGACGGCCTCCGCATCCTGGCCTTTACCGAGGCCGGAATCGCCGGCGGCAAGATCGGCATGAACTCGGCGGGGATCGGGCTCGTCATCAACGGCCTCCTCAGCAACCTCGACGACTGGTCCCGCCTGGGCGTCCCCTTCCACCTGCGCACCTCCGGGATCCTGCGCAGCCGCACCATGAGCGAGGCGGTGGCCCAGGCGACCGAAGGGGTGCACGCCTGCTCCGCCAACTTCCTCATCGCCCGCGGCACGGGCGGACGGCCCGGCGGCGCGGAGGAAGTGATTGACCTGGAAACTTCGCCGGGCGGCTGGGTGTCGCTGACGCCATCCGACGGCACACTGGTACACGCCAACCACTTCCTGGAACCGGAGCGGCTGGCCATCTGGCAGCCGCTGCGGGAGGAGCGCACCTCCACCTACCAACGTTGCGACCGAATGGTCGGGCTGCTCGCCGAGCGTACCGCTGCCGGGCCGCTCACGGCGGACGACCTGGAGGCCTTGCTGCGCGACCACGAGGGACGGCCGGATTCCATCTGCCGCCATCCCAACCCGCGTCTGCCGGAGGAGGAGCGCACGGAGACCGTCTTCGCCGTGCTGATGGATCTCGACGCGCTGCAGATGCGCTACGCTGGGGGGACGCCCTGCACCGTTCCCTTCGCTTCCCTGTCGCTGACGTAAGGCTCCGCGCGCGGCGGGCCGTCGCCGGCATCGCGGCGGCGCTCCTGTGCGCGGGCCTGATTTTCGCCGGGACGGCCCTCACCCCACCGCCGGCGCTGGCCTTCGTCATCGATCCCACGAATACCAACAACACGCCGCAGGATCCCGCCGACGACCTGCTCGCGGCGGCGCGCTGGAGCAACGTCCCCGGATCGCTGGCGGTGCAGGGAGTCCGCGGGTTGGGCGGGGGGATCGAGTACGCCATCGCCGCGGACTTTTGCGCGACGCTGATCCCGCAGTTCCTCGACGACCCGAAACCGACCTGCGCCCAACTGCGCGACGCCGTGCGGCGAGCCTTTGACCGCTGGAGCAGTGGTCATCCCGTCCTCCGTTTCGTGGAGGTGAGCGACCGCGTGCCGCCGCAGCTACCCCCGCCGGAGGCGCGCGACCCCTGGCGCGGCTTCGGCGCGGAGATCGACCTCTTCGCGCTCTCCTCCGACGCGTTCCCTCGCGTGCGCGGCCTGGGCGCGGTGACGGGCTACTGGGCCCTCTTCGCCAGCCCGATCGGCACCAATGGACGGTCGCTCTCCGGGGTGTCCATCACCAGCGCCGACATCGTGCTCAACGCCCGCTCCTGCTTCCACCTGGACCCCGGATTGAGCGGCCGGCGGTGCAATCACTTCGAGTCTCTGGTGCTGCACGAGATCGGTCATGCCCTGGACCTGCACCATCCCAGCGAAAATGCGCACCGCAACTTCGACAGCGACGGCGATCCCTACAACGTCATCCCCATCGACTGCCAGGTGCCGACGCGGGGCCTCCTTCTCTCCCGCAGCATCGACGAGCGCGCGGTGATGAACCGGGGCCTGGGCGAGGCGATGCCGGTCATCTTCGGCCTGAGCAATGACGACCTGGGCGGGCGCAATTTCCACTACCCGATCTGCCCGAGCGGACGCGCGGCCGGAGGATTCGCGGACGGTCTGGCCGCGGGATTCCTCCTGCTCGCTGTCGCGCTGCGCGACCGCCGCCCCACCGCACCACCCTGCTAAGGTGTCCTGGAGTCACGGGCTTCCTGGATTCACGGGTTTCCGGGAAAGGTCTCCCGGGAAAACATGATGGTCTGCCGCCGCCGGCGGGACTCCCGTCCGATGGCCGCCCCCGCCCGCCCGCGTAGCCTCGACGTGGGAGGGATGAGCCATGAGTCGGGTCGCGGTACTGCTAGTCGCTCTGCTGGTTCTGGCGGTGAGTGGGCCGGCGTTCTCGCAGGCCTTCGACGACAGTGCGATCCGGCCCGGTGAAGCGATCGGGCCGTTCCGGCTGGGTGCGACCTACGACCAGGTCGCCGGCGTCTTCGGCCGGCGGGCGGACGGAGAAGCGACCGAGGGTAACCTGAAGGTCTATCGCTGGAACCTGCAGGGTGCAGGACACAGCGGGACCGCCACGGCGCCCGCATTGAGCGTCAGCGTCAACGGGGACAATGCCGTCGAGATGATCACGACGACCTCCACGGGATTCGCCACGCCGGGCGGATCCAGCGTGGGACTGAGCCTCAACGCGTTCAAGGAGGAGGTGCGGACGCCGTACCGCGGCTACAAGGACAGCGCGGGGGTGCGCCACCTGCGCTTCGACACGGCGGGGCTGGCCGTGACCTACGACATCCGAGGCGCGGGGATGACCACGGTGAAGTCCATCGCGGTCTTCAAGCCCGCCGCGGCCATGCCCGGTCCGGCCCCGGCGATCACTCCCGGCGTGGGCATCGGCGCGGCGCGCCTGGGGATGTCCACCGACGAGGTCATCCGCGCCATGGGGCAGGCCCCGGCGCGGCGCGGACGCGCGGCCGACGGCCGGGAGTTGCTGATCTTCGTGCTCCCGGAGAAGGACATGTTCGGCGACAACGCCTGGGTGACGGTCTACGTGGACCGCGCGGGCGCGTACCTCATCACCACGGACGCGGTCAACCACTTCACGGCCCAGGGCAACAACCCCGGCAACGGCATCCTGGAGCTGCAGGCGGAGTTCGGGGTGGCGTTCCGCAGCGAGGCGCTGCTCACCCCGTGGCCCTGGCCGCTGATGGGCATCTGGTACGAGCAGCACGGCATCGCCGGGTTCTACTTCCCGCCCGACGGGGAGAAACGGATCCTCTGGATCGGAGTCTACCGGAGGGGTTAGAGCCTGTTGTCACCGCCGGGGCGACGGCCGCAGGCGACGTGGCCGTCGCCCCGCGGCTATTTCGTCTCGGCGGCCAGCCGCTCCAGGATCTTCCCCAACCGGTCGATCTCCTGCGAGTACCCGCTGAAATCACCCCCCCGCAGGCGCTCCTGCGCCCGGCGGTAGGTAGCCAGCGCCTCGGCAATCAGCCGGCTGCGCTCCGCGCTGTCGGTGGGTGGTCCCGCGCCCGGCGGAGAGACCGCCGGGGGGCCGGTGGCCGGCCGGCGGCCCAGCACGGCCGCCAGCGCCGGCTCAAACGCGTCCGCCATCTGGATGCGCGCTCCCGTGGCCACGATCACGCGCTTGAGTTCGGGCAGCTGGCTGCGCTCCGCCTGGAGGAAGAGCGGCTCCACGTAGAGCACGCCCTCTTCGATGGGGATGACCAGCAGGTTGCCGCGGATGACCCGCGACCCCTGCTGGTTCCACAGCGTGATCGCCTGCGAAATCTCCGGATCCTGGTTGATCCGCGACTCCACCTGCATCGGCCCAAAGACGAGGGCGTCCTTGGGGAAGCGATAGACGACGAGCTCCCCGTAGTGCGGCGGGTCGTTGCGCGCCGCCATCCAGGCGATGAGGTTGTCGCGGTTCGCCGGCGTCAGCGGCAGGATGAGCACGAACTCCGGGGGCGCCGCGGCCTGCGGGTCGAGGCGCATCGTCACGTAATAGGGCTCTACGGGGACGGTCTGGTCTCCGAAGACCTCGTTGGGGACCGTCCAGAGGTCCTCCCGGTTGTAGTAGACGCGCGGGTCGCGCATGTGGAAGGTGGAGTAGACGTGCGCCTGGATCTCAAACATGTCGACCGGATAGCGGAAGTGCGCCGCCACCGCCGGCGGCACCGCGCCGGCGGGCTTGAAGAGTTCGGGGAAGATGCCGGCCAGGGCGCGCGCCACCGGGTCGGTGGGATCGACCAGGTAGAAGTTGACGGTCCCGTCGTAGGCGTCGATCACCACCTTCACCGAGTTGCGGATGTAGTTCAGCCCCGCCTGGATCGGCGTGCTGTAGGGATAGCGGTTGGAGAAGGTGTAGGCGTCGATGATCCAGACGAGCCGCCCGTCGGCCACCACGACGTAGGGGTCGCGATCGTAGCGCAGGAAGGGCGCGATGCGTTGCACCCGCGCCAGGATGTTCCGTCCGAAGAGCAGTGTACTGCGGGCGGAGATGTCCGAGGAGATGGCCAGCTTCAGGTCGGCGAAGCGGTAGGCGAAGGCCAGCCGGTTCAGCCAGGTGAGGCGGATGCCGGCCTTGCCCTGATAGGCGGTGTAGACGTTGTCGTCGCCGCGCGGGTAGTCCAGTTCCTGCACCCGCGTGTTCACGACGACATACTGGTTAGTCAACTCCCCGAAGTAGATCCGCGGCTGCGTGACCGGCAGGCCGGGCACCGACTGCGGCGGGATGTCGCGAATCCACAACTCCGGCATCCCCTCTTCGGAAATCTGGTTGACCGGACTCATCACCAGACCGAAGCCGTGCGTGAAGACCAGGTGCTCGTTCACCCAGCCGCGGGCCGCGGTCGTGAGCCGGGCCAGATCCATCTCCCGCGCCGCCAGCATCACCTGTCGCTGCATGCCGTTGACGCGGTAGCGGTCGATGTCCACGTCGGTGAAGGTGTAGTACTGCCGCAGCGTCTGCAGTTGCCGGTAGGCGGCGAGCAGCGGACGGTAATCCCAGAGGCGCACGTTCTCCAGCGTGGGGCGGTTGCGCTCCACGTCCTCTGCCGTCACCGGCCGGCCGGGGAAGTCCCGCTGCCGGACGCGCGTCAGGCCGTAGCCCGCCAGCGTGCCCTGGATGTTCCGCTGGATATAGGGGGTCTCCAGGGTGAGTTCGCTGGGCCGCACGCGCAGCGTCTGCACGACCCCCGGCAGCAGCCGCAGGCCGAAGAACCAGGCCGCGATGGTGACCAGGACCACCGCGACGGCGAAGCGCATCGTCCGCAGGCGCACGTTGGCGAACATCAGCAGTGCCGCCAGGCCGAAGAGCACCGCCATGGCGCGCAGCGCCGGCAGGACCACGTGCACGTCCGTGTAGCCCGCCCCGGTCACCACGCCGGTGGGCGAGTAGACCAGGCCGTAGGCGTCCAGCCAGAAGCCCCAACCGCGCACCAGCAGGAGCAGCCCGATCAGCAACGAGACGTGGGCGCGCACGCGCAGCGGGATGCTCCACAGGCCGCGGATGAGCAGCGGGGCCAGGTCCAGGTAGGAGCCCACCAGCACGACGATCAGCGCAATGACGAGCCAGCTGAAGAGGAAGGACGCCGCCCACTGGTAGACCGGCAGGCGGAACATGAAGAAGCCCACGTCTTTGCCGAAGAGGGGATCCGCCGCGCCGAAGGCCACCGCGTGCACGTACTGCTGGAACATCGTCCAGCGGTCGCTGGCGGAGATCCCGACCAGCAGCGCCACGACGCCGATGACGGTCGCGGCCACCCGGGCGGCGCGAAACTGCCGGCTCAACCGGCGGGCGAAGCGCCCCCGGTCGCCCGGGCCCAGGTCGATGACGTCGGGCGGGCGGGCCATCCGGCGCAGCAGCGGCAGCACGTTCAGGTAGAGCAGCAGGAAGAGGATGCCGCCGACCACCACGGTGACGCCGATGCGGGAGAGCAGCGGCACCCAGAAGACGCGCCGGTAGCCGACCTCGCCGAACCACAGCCAGTCCGTGTACCAGCGGGCCAGCGTCGGCATGAGGATGAACAGGACCACCAGCAGCAGGACGAAGAGCAGCCGCACCCCGAGTCTCATACGGCGTGGTTTCGCTGCGCCGCCTCCTCCCCCCTGGCACAATGATCGCGGCCGCGGATACAATCGAATGAGACGGCCGGAGGCGCGGCGGCGGGGGAGGAACGATGGACGGCGAGATCACCAAAGACCAGGTCATCGACGCTCTGCGCACGATCTATGACCCAGAGATCCCGGTGAACATCTGGGACCTGGGGTTGATCTACGCACTCGACCAGGCCAGCCACGACGTGCAGATCAAGATGACCCTGACCGCCATGGGCTGCCCGATCGGGCCGATGATCGCCGGGGAGATCGAGAACAAGTTGCAGGCGATCGGCGTGGAGACCGTTAAGGTCGACTTTGTGTGGAGTCCCCCGTGGACACCGGAGCGGCTGACTCCCGACGGGCGGGAGCAGCTACAGATGATGGGATATCCCGTGTAGCGCCCGGCGGCGGCGCGCCGCGCCGCCCGCGGCCGAAGATTCGCTCCCCCAGGCGTCCGATCCCAAACCCCGCCAGGCCGACCACCACCAGCGGCGCCGCCAGCAATCCCACCGGCAGCAGCGCCAGCAGGGTGAGGTAGAAGCGGAAGCCCTCCCGCAGATCCGGCAGGTAGTACGGGAAGCGAATCCCCCAGAGCGCCAGGTAGTACAGCGACAGGAGCAGCAGCACGGAGGCGCTGAGGTACGCGGTGCTCAGCCCCGCCAGGGCGCCCGTCCACAGGCCGCGGCGCCGGGCGGCCCAGCCCGCTATCAGGGCTCCGGCGGCCACGGCGATCGCCGCGTCCACGGTGCGTCCCTCGAAGAAGGTCGCCAGCATGTCCTCACGGTTGATGATGGACAGCGAGAAGTAATAGCCGCGGCCGTAGAAGAGCCCGAGCGCGACGCCGAAGAACACCGCCGTCCCGGCCAGCGCGGGTAGCAGATCGCGCCGCGGGCGGTGCAGGAGGAACAAGCCCGCCGGAAGGACGGCTAGAATGAGGGCCAGCGGGAAGCGCCGCGCCCGGTCGCGCGCCAGCCCCCGGTTGAGCCACTCGGCGCGCTGCCGCGCCAGGTCGTCGGCTGCGGCCAGCAGCGCGTCGGGATTCGGCCCGCCCAGCGGTGTCGTGAACACCGGGAAGCGGCGCCCCAGCACCGCCACAGAGTAGACCTTCTCGTAGAACGCGGCCTGCTGCTGACCCCACCGCTGGTCCAATCCTTCGGGCAGGGTGCTCAGCGCCTCGATCAGCGGGCGCCCGACGCCGTGCGCCGGCAGCGGCAGCCCCAAGAGCGCGGCGATGGTCGGTGCGATGTCCGCCTGGCGGGCGTCGAATCCGTCCCCCCGCTCGATCCCCGCGCCGAGGAACATCAGCGGAACGGTGCGCACCACCGGCTCCCATCCGCCGTGCCCGCCCTGGTCGATGTGCCCGTGGTCGGAGGTGATGATCACCGTGGTCGTGCTGAGGTCGACGCCGCCGAGCAGGCGCGTCAGTTCCTCGTCGATCAGCCGCACGCTGTCCTGATAGGGCTGGCTCACCCCGCCGGCCCCGTGGCCCATCAGGTCGGGCGCCGGGTAGTGCAGCAGAACAAGTCGCGCCGGGCCCTGGACGAACCGTACCCCGGCATTCGTCACCGTCACAGACGTATCGTGGATGGCCGGCAGGTCGGTGTACGCCGGATCGGGGACCGGCACGAACTCGTCGATGGACGCGGCGAACAACTGCCCCCACCCCGGATGCCCCACGGCGGCGGTGGGCAGACCGCTGCGTTTCGCCTCGGCAAACAGATGATCGACTTTGACCGCGCCCGTGTACCAGTTGGTGGTGACACCGCTGATCTCCGGGGGCGCACCCGAGAGGATCGTCGTCCACCCCGGGTAGGAAAGCGAGGGCTCTCCCGTAAAGGCGCGCCACAGCGAGGCGCGGGGGCGGTAGCGGTCCACCAGGCTCATCCGCTCGAAGGCATCGACGCGGAGGCCGTCGATGACGATCAGGATGACGCGCTGCGCCAGCGCGGGCCCGGCGGTGGACGAGTCCAGCGGCACGGTGAAGGGCGAGGCGTAGTTGACGTACTGGGAAAAGGAATACGCCGCCAGCTGCTTGGCGCCCAGCCCGACGCCGAAGAGCAGCACGACGACGATCATAGAGGTAAGCAGCGGACGCGATCGCACCGCAGAACGATTTCGGGATTGGCGAAGTTTCCCCTTGCGCTAGAATGAGACCGTGGTGGTTCGTCGCCAGAAGTCACGCCCACAACAACAAGGCTCGTATCTTCCCTGGGCGATCGCCGGCGGCGTCGTCCTGGCCTTCATCGTGTTAGTGGTGGCGCTCGCTCGCCAGCCGCGCACCGTCCGCGTGGGTGATCACTGGCACCGCAACTTCCTGCGGTATCTTCCCCAGGACGGCGACGAGATCCGCCTCGTCTTCGGTCCGTGAGGCAGGCCGCAGCGCTTTTGCTCATTCTGCTGCTGGTCGCCGGATGCCGGGGCCGCGGCGAGGTCGGTATCTTGCCCTACTACCCGGGGGCGGAGGTCTTTGCCACGGGCGAATCCGACGGGAAAGCGTTTGGCTTCGGCCCCGCGCACTGGACGCGCACCGACCTGACGGTCCGCGCCCCCTACGAGCAGGTGCGCGACTTCTATGCGGCGATCAAACCGACGGGGTGGACGTCTACGCTGACCAACGAAACGCGCAAGGAGAGCGGGCGCCGCTACGACCGGTACCTCGCCGACGCGCGGCGACACGAATTCTACGCGATTCAGGTGCGGGAGGAACCCGGCGGCGTGATCCGCATCATGCTGGCCTGGGCGCGGCGGCCGGGAGGAACGCCGGCGCGTTGACAGCCGCACCGATCGCTGCTATTGTCCGGGATAGTTCTTCTGCCAGATTTCCCGGTGGCGGAACAGAAAGGAGGTGAGGCCGACGATGCATAAGCAGACCCCGGCCCACCTGAGGAGGATGCGGGGCTAAGCCCCGGGTTTCCTCGGGACGACAGTCTTAGCGTCCTGGCTCACTGGGCCGGGGCGCTTTTCTTCTGCCCGCCGGACTCGCCGAAGAGGAAACCGGGCAGGTGAAGTCGTAGAATGGCGGCACAAGTTTTCTCGCACCTCTCGTCGGACCTTCGTCGGAGCGGCATCGTGCCTCGAATTCTGATCGTCCTGATCTTCCTACTCCTGCTTCCCCTGCCGTCCGCGACCGCGGAGCCCGGCGCCCGCCTGCTGGACCTCGGCTGGACCACCCAGGACGGTGCCGTCAAGATCGTCGCCCACCTCGACCGACCGGTCCGTTTCCGCGCGACGACCACGGGCGGCCGGTTGATCGTGGACCTGTGGCCGATCGTCGATCCGGAACCGCGCGAGCTCGCCGTGAACGCGGGCGGCGTGGGGACGGTGCGACAGGTCACCGTCGAGCGGGGCATCGCCCGCCTCTCCATCAGCCTGCGCGGGGCCACCCGCTACAAACTCTTCACCCGGAGCGACCCGTACAAACTGGCCGTGGTCGTACTGCCACCCTGGCGGGCCACCGTGCCGCTGCCGCAGAGCGTCGCCTACCAGAAGGTGCGCGTGCGCACCGGTCGGGGATGGACCGACGCCCACGTGGTGCTTGTCGATATGGCCGATCCGCAGATCGCGCTCCGGCCGGTCCTGGGGTCGGGAGTCATCCCCGGCAACGAGCCTACCGCGGCCGCGGCGACCCGCTCCGACGCGCTGGTCGCGATCAACGGCGGTTTCTTCACCGTCAGTACCGGGCACCCTCTGGGGTTGCTCGTCATCGACGGGAAACTGCTCTCCACGCCCACCGGACGGCGATCGGTCTTCGCCATTACCGCGGACGGCCAGCCGGTGATCCAGTCGTTCACGTTCCGGGGCACGGTCGAAACCGACACTGGACGGCAGATCCCTGTCTCCGCGGTGAACCGGCCGCCGCGGGCCGGCGGGGTTGCCGTCTACACGCCCGAATACGGCCCGCTCACGGACTGGCACATGTTCAACGCGATCGTGCGGGACGGCACGGTGACGGGATTCCTGGCCGGGCGCGCCCCCATCCCGGAGGACGGGTACGTCCTCTCCGCCGCATCCGGCGAGGGACGGCTGATCACCGATCGCCTGGTCGAAAACCAGCAGCTGCGCCTGAACCTGGCCATCAGCCCGGCGAAGATCGTCCACGCGCTGGGCGGTGGGCCCCGGCTGGTGAGCGATGGGGAGGTCTCCGTGCCCTACCGCTGGGAGTCCTTCGGGCCGGGCTTCAGCAAGCGCCGCACCTCGCGCTCCGCGGTGGGCATCACGGCCGCGGGGAAGGTGCTGCTGGTCACGGTCGAGAAGTCACGGCGCAACACCGGGATGAACCTCTTCGAACTCGCCCGGCTGATGCGCGATCTCGGCGCCGTGCAGGCGATGAACCTGGACGGCGGCGGTTCTTCCACGCTGGTCGTCGGCGGGCGCGTCGTCAACCGCGCCGAGGGCGCCCAACGCGGCGTCGCCTCGATGCTCCTGGTCGTGCGCAAGCCCACGGAGTAATCCGCGCCTCCCCACGGTTACAGATTCGTTGCACGCCCGCGGGTACTATCCTGAGGGTAATGACTCCTCCGGCACCGTCCGCCCGATGATCCGCGTCCTGGCCCCGCCGCCGCGCGCGGACGCGGTAGAGTTGATGGAGTCGCCGCAGCCCCGCGCCGTGATGGACGAATGCCTGCGGGAACTGGCGATGCTGAACCGCCTGCTGGGCGTCCGCGGGTTGGTGCTGCGCTATCTGCGTAGGTTCGTCCGGCCGGGGGACCGGGCGCTGACCCTCGCCGACGTGGCCGCCGGCGGCGCGGACCTGCCGCAGAGCTTCGTCCACTGGGGACGCCGGCGGGGTCTGCGTATTCACGCCGTCGCCATCGACCACCATCCGGCGACGGTCGCCATCGCCCGCGACCGGTCCGCCGGCATGCCGGAGATCGAGGTCCTGCTCGGCGACGCGCGGGCGCTGCCGCTGGCCGACCACAGCGTGGACGTGGCCCTGCTGACGACGGCGCTGCATCACCTCTCGCCGCAGGGCGCGGTCCAGGCGCTGCGGGAGTTAGATCGGGTGAGCCGGCGGGGCTTCGTCGTCACGGACCTGGTGCGGTCGCGGGCGGCGTATCTGGGGTCGAGAATCCTGGCCCTCAGTCTGCTGCGCAGCCCGCTGACCCGCGTGGATGGACCGCTCTCCGTGCTGCGTGCATACACAGTGAGCGAGGTACGCGCCCTGGCGGAAGCCGCCGGCCTGCGGGACGTGCGGCTGGCCCGCCACCCGCTCTTTCGCCTGGCGCTGGTCAAGGGAGCGTGACGTGGACGAGCGCGTGGACGTGCTGATCATCGGTGGAGGTCCGGCGGGCGCCGCCACGGCCCTGGCGCTGGCACGTCGGGGCGTGGACGTGGTCCTGCTCGACCGCGCCCGCTTCCCCCGCGAGAAACTGTGCGGTGATTTCCTCCACCCTCTGGGGACGGCGGCGCTGGAGCGTCTCGGGCTCCTCGACGAGGTCCTGCCGCGAGCGCAGGTGCTGCGCGGGATGTTAATCGTCTCGCCTCAGGGCCGGGAAGTTTTCGCCCGTTTTGCCGGTGGAGCAGGACTCTCGCTCAGCCGCGCCGTGCTCGACGAGACCATCCTGCGAGCGGCGCAGCGCGCCGGCGCCGCGGTCCGGACCGGCGTGGCGGCGCGCACCGTCACCCGGCACGGCGATCGGTGGCATGTGTCCACCGACAACGGGACCCTGGCAGCCCGCCTGCTCGTCGGCGCGGACGGGCTGCACTCCCGTGTCGCCGTGGCGGCCGGACTGCGCGACCGCACTGGGCGCGGCGGGCGCTACGCCCTGGGGATCTACGTCCGCGGCCTGCCCGCGCACGAAGGATTCGGGGAGATGCACCTCGGGCGGGAAGTGTACTGCGGGGTCTCCGTGTTTGCCGACGGGCAGGCCAACGTCACGATGGTCATGCCGAAAGCCGCGATTCGCGCGCGCCGCGACGGGGCACGGCACGGCCTGGCTCCCGGCACCCTGGACCAGATGCTCGCGGCTTTCCCCCGATTGTATCCGCGTGTTCGCACGGCCGTGACCTCCCGAGATATGCGTGCGGTGGGTCCGCTGAGGCCAACAAGCGGACCCGTCGTGGGGAACAGCGTCCTCCTGGTCGGCGACGCCGCGGCCTTCACCGACCCGCTCACCGGACAGGGCGTGAGCCTGGCGTTGACCGCGGCGCCGGTCGTCGCCCGAACGATCGCGGACGCGCTGCGGCGAGGCGTCCTCCGCGCCGCTGCGCTGGCTCCCTACGCCCGCTGGCACCACCACCGCCTGGACGGGCTGCGCCGCTTCTTCCTTCTGGTGGACTGGCTCGCGCTGCGCACGCCGCTCATCGAACC
>Ga0209001_1000154_pt1 | contig 14804 bp, 10 predicted proteins | sample Rifsed13ft2_FD_184006 | JGI IMG/M metagenome (GOLD analysis project Ga0209001, IMG submission 184006) | Soil microbial communities from Rifle, Colorado, USA - sediment 13ft 2 (SPAdes) (version 2) | ecosystem: Environmental > Terrestrial > Deep subsurface > Rock core/Sediment | place: Rifle...
CGGGAGCATGACCTGCCGCGGTTGATCGCCCGCAGCGGCGCGGTGCCGCTGGGGGACAACCAGATCCGCCTGCGCTGCGCCGGGCGCGACTACGTCGTGACCTATCCCGACGGCATGGTGCTCGACGCGGCGGGTGGTCCCGCGGATGTCTCGGTGGCCATCCTCCTGCTGCTCTACCTGCTGGAAGCCACGGGGATCCCGGCGGCGGACCGCTGGATCTCGTTCGAGCAATTGCCCGGCGGCGCGGGCTACCTGGCGTCGTTTCGCGGCCGGGTGGTGCAGCCGATCCTCAGGACCTTCGGCCCCCAGCCGCAGCGGCTGCTGGACGCGGCCCGGGTACTGGACGGCGAGCCGCTCGCGCTCGGGGACGTCGCGGCGCGCATCCCCGCGCTGCCCCGCGTGCCCATCGCCTACGCCTTGTGGCGCGGCGATGAGGAGTTTCCGCCCGGCGCCTCGGTCGTGTTCGACGCCTCGGTGGAAGGGTATCTCGACGCGGAGGTCGTGACCGTGCTCGCGGAACTCGTCACCCGGCGGCTGGTGGCCGCCGCAGCGCCAGACGCGTGAAAGAGGTGATCGCGTGCCCGTTGAGTTGATGCGCGAGAGCTGGCCGGGAAAGATCTTCACCGTCACCATCGGAGCCACGGCCGCCGAGGGCGGAACGCGCGCCCGCACGGTGACGGTGGGCGGGCACGCCGCGCTCCCCTTCCTCCCGGGCGACGCGCCCAGTCCTCACCGGCCGCTGGTCGCCATGGAGGTGCTGGACGCGGTCCCGCCGGACTGGCCCGAGCATCTGCGCGGGCCGCTGGCCGACGTCATCGGAGCGCCGGCGGAGTGGGCCCGCCAGTGCGTGGACGTCTACGGCGCCGACCTGATCTGCCTGCGCCTGCAGAGCCCCCACCCCGACTGGCAGGACGCCTCGCCGGAGGCGGCCGCGGCGACGGTGCGTGCCGTGCTCGCCGCGGTGCCGGTGCCGCTGATCATCGTGGGCTGCGGCCACGCCGACAAAGACAACGAGGTCTGGCCGCGGGTGACGGAGGCGGCGAAGGGCGAGCGCTGTCTCGTCGGCGTCGCCGTGCCCGAGAACTACAAGACTCTGGTGGTCGCCTGTCTGGCCGACGGCCACACCATCCTGGCCGAAGCCCCCATCGACGTGAACATCCAGAAGCAGCTCAACATCTTGATCACCGAGATGGGGATGCCCCCGGACCGGATCGTCCTGCACCCCGGCAACGCCTCGCTGGGGTACGGCCTGGAGTACGAGTACTCGATCATGGAGCGCATCCGCCTCGCCGGCCTGCAGGGGGACAAAATGCTGGCGCAGCCGATGCTGGCCATCGTCGCCGACGAAGCCTGGAAGGCGAAGGAAGCGCGCCTGCCCGAGACGGCGATGCCGGTCTGGGGCGCGGCGGCGCACCGCGGCCCGGCGTGGGAGGTGGCCACCGCCGCGGCCTTCCTCCAGTCGGGTGCGGACATCGTAGTGTTGCTGCACCCGGAGTCGGTGGCGGCAGTCAAGCGGGCGATCGCGGACCTGACCGCGGTCCCGGCGGGGACATAGGAGGAATGGCGATGTTTGTCATCGGCGAGCGCATCAACGGGATGTTTCGCTCCGTGGCCCGCGCGATCCGGGAGCGTGACGCCAACGCGATTGCCGACCTGGCGCGGCGGCAGGTGGCCGGCGGCGCGCACGCCCTGGACATCAACACCGGGCCCACGGGCGAGGAGCCGGCCGAGGTGATGACCTGGCTCGTGCAGACGGTGCAGGAAGCCATCGACATCCCTCTCTCCATCGACAGCCCCAAACCGGCCGTCGTCGCCGCGGGGCTGCGCGCCTGCCGGGGACGGGCGCTGATCAACTCTACGACGGGCGCGCAGGAGAAACTGGACGCGCTCCTGCCGCTGGCCCAGGAGTTCGGGGCGGGACTGATCGCCCTGACCATCGACGAGCGCGGCATCCCGCGGAACGCCGCGGCGCGCGCGGAGATCGCGCTGGCCATCGTGGCCCGGGCGATGGAGACCGGACTGCCCACCGACCACCTCTACCTGGACCCGATCGTCCTCCCGGTCAACGCGGCGCAGGACCAGTGCCGGGAGGCCCTGGCGGCGATGCCGACGTTCCGCACGCTCTGCGAGCCGCCGCCGCACATCATCATCGGCCTCTCCAACGTCTCCCAAGGGACGGCCAACCGCAGCCTGATCAACCGCACGTATCTGGCCATGGCCATGGCCGCAGGCTGCGACGCGGCGATCCTGGATCCGCTGGACAAGGACCTGATGGACGTGCTGCGCACCGCCGGCATCTTGCTCAATCAGGAGATCTACTGCGACAGCTACCTGCAGTCGCAGCCGGCTTAAGAGGAGGTGTGTGCCGTGACCGGGTTGGCGTTGGGAAAGACGGTGGACGAGCTGGCGGTCGGCGATCGCGCGGCCATCACCAAGATCGTCACTGACGCAGACATCCACCTCTATGTGGGCATGACGGGAGACCTGAACCCGCTCTACGTGGACGAGTCGTACGGCGCGGCCAGCCGTTACCGCGGCCGCATCGCCCCGGGCATTCTCACGGCCGGGCTGGTCGTGGCGGTGCTCAGCACCAAGATGCCCGGGCCGGGGACGATCCTGGAGCACCAGGAGTTCCGCTTCACCGCACCGGTGCGTCCCGGCGACGCGATCACGGCGTTCGTCGAGGTCGTGGAGGTCCTCCCCTCCCGCGGGCGGGCGCGCCTGCGTACGGTCTGCAAGAACCAGGACGGCGTCTCCGTGCTGGAGGGGGAGATGATCGTGCTGCCGCCGCCGCGGGTGGCCGCGGGGACGGGACGGGGTATGGAGCCGCAGTGACGTACGAGGAGGCGCTGGCCTACATCTACGGGCTGCTGGGGGAGCGGCCCCGCTCCCCCCACCCCTACAGCCCGCTGAAGCTGGAGCGGATGCGGCACCTCTGCGCCCTGCTGGATCATCCGGAGCGGCACTTTCCGGCGGTGCTGGTGGCCGGGACCAAGGGAAAGGGCTCCACCGCGGCGATGATCGCCGCCATGGCGGCGGCCGCCGGCTTCCGCGTCGGGCTCTACACCAAGCCGCACCTGGTGGACTTCCGCGAGCGCATCCGCATCAACGGGGAGTTGATCACTCCCCGCGAGGTGACGGCGCTGATGGCAGAGGTCCCGGCGGCGATCGCGCACGGTGCCGGTCGCCCGGGCTGGCCGCCCACCTACTTCGAGGTGGCCGCCGTCCTCGCGTTCCTCCACTTCGCCCGGCGCGCCGTCGATCTGGCGGTCGTGGAGGTGGGCATCGGCGGCCGCCTGGACGCCACCAACGTGGTCGAGCCCGCGATGGCAGTGATCACCACCATCGACTACGACCACACCGATCTGCTGGGTGATGACCTCCGCCGCATCGCCGCGGAGGACGCGGGCATCATCCGGCCTCACGGTCGGGTGGTCACCGTCCCGCAGCCGCCGGCCGCCCTCGAGGTGCTGGAGCAGGCCGCATCCGCTCAGGAGGCGACGCTGGTGCGCGTCGGCCGGGAGATCCGCTACCGCACCCTGCGCGTCTCTCCCGCGGGTGTGCGCTGCACCGTCGTCGGGCGCCGGCAGCGCTACCGCGATCTGGTCGTACCGTTGATCGGCCGGCACCAGGCGCTGAACGCGGCGGCGGCCGTGGCCGCCGTGGAGCTGCTCGAAGACGCGGGGTTTGTCGTCCCCGAAGCGGCGATCCGGTCCGGTCTCGCCGGCCTGCATTGGCCGGCGCGCATCGAGATCGTCCGCCGCCATCCGCTGGTCGTCGTAGACGTGGCGCACAACCCGGTCTCCTTCCGCGCGCTGCGGGCCGTCCTCGATGAGACCTTCCGCGGGCGCCGCCTCGTGCTTGTCATCGGGCTGCTCGGCAGCAAGGACCTGGAGGGGATCGCGCGCATCATGGGGCCGCGGGCAGCGGTGGTCGTGGCCACCCGGGCGGAAGATCCCCGCGCCGTCCCCGCCACGGACCTCGCGGCGGCGTTCCATCCGTGGGCCCCGGAAGTCCACGTGGTCGACGATCCGGTGGACGCGGTGCGCTTCGCCATGCGCCAGGCCACGGTGGACGACATGATCTGCGCCACGGGCTCCTTCCACGTGGCCGGGCCGGTGCGCGCCCACCTGAAGCGGACGCCGGCCGCCCCAGAGACGGCCTGGGCCCGGCGCGCCGGCCGGCCGGCGGCAGGCGCGGCCCCCGGCGGGCACTCCGCGGCCTTCGCCGCGCCGGCGGACTAGGAGGAAGCGATGATTATCGCCGAGCGGAAACCGCTGGACGCGATCCTGGGCATGATGACCCCCTACCACAAGGTGCTGGTGGTGGGCTGCGGCACCTGCGCCTCCGTCTGCCTGGCCGGCGGCGCGCGCGAGGTGGCGATGCTCGGCTCCCTGGTGCGCATGACCCGGCAGACCAACGACGAGCCCATCGAGGTGGCGGAGGCGACGGTGCACCGCCAGTGCGACAAGGAGTTCCTCCTGCCGCTGGCGGCCGAGGTGGAGGCGGCCGACGCGGTCTTCTCCATGGGCTGCGGCTGCGGCGTGCAACTGCTGGCGGAAACCTTCCCGCAGCGCCGCGTCTTCCCGCTGCTGGACACGAAGTTCATGGGCGTCACGCTGGAGCCGGGATGGTGGGCGGAACGCTGCCGCGGCTGCGGGGAGTGCGTCCTGGACCGCACCGGCGGGATCTGCCCCATCACCCGCTGCTCCAAAGGCCTGCTCAACGGCCCCTGCGGTGGGTACCGCAACGGTAAGTGCGAGGTCGATCCCACGGTGGACTGCGGCTGGCTGTTGATCTTCGACCGGCTGAAGGAGTTGAACGAGCTGGAATCGTTGCGGGCCATTCTGGGGCCCAAGGACTGGTCTCACGGCGCGTTTGGACAACCGCGCCGTGTAGTGCGCGACGACGTGAGAACGAGCGCCGAGGAGGGACATGTATGAGCGCGATTGCACCACTCTCGCCCATGATGAAGAGCGATCTGGAGATCGCCCAGGAAGCCATCCTGCTGCCGGTGGTGGAGATCGCGCGGCGGCTCGGGCTCTCCGAAGACGACCTGGACCTCTACGGCAAGTTCAAGGCCAAGATGCACCTGAATGTCTTGGACCGACTGGCCCATCGCCCCGACGGCAAGTACGTCACGGTCACCGCCATCACCCCCACGCCCCTGGGGGAGGGGAAGACGACGACCGCCATCGGGCTGGGGATGGCGCTGAACCGGCTGGGCCGGAAAACCATCAACACGCTGCGCCAGCCGTCCATGGGACCGACCTTCGGTATCAAGGGGGGTGCCGCCGGCGGCGGCTACTCCCAGGCGGTGCCGATGGAGGATTTCAACCTGCACTTCACCGGCGACATCCACGCGGTGTCGGCGGCGCACAACCTGCTGGCGGCGATGCTGGACGCCCACATCTTGCACGGCAATGAATTGAAGATCGACCCCTACTCCATCACCTGGCCGCGCGTCGTGGACATCAGCGACCGCGCCCTGCGCAACATTGTCATCGGCCTGGGCACCAAGGAGGACGGCCGGCCGCGGCAGACCGGGTTCGACATCAGCGTCGCCAGCGAGGTCATGGCCATCCTGGCCCTGGCCAGCGACCTGGAGGACCTGCGCCGGCGGCTCGGCCGCATCGTCGTCGGCACCACCGAAGACGGGCAGCCGGTCACGGCGGAGGACCTGAAGGCGGCGGGCGCCATGGCCGTCCTGCTGAAGGACGCGCTCATGCCCAACCTGATCCAGACGCTGGAGAACACGCCGGTGATCGTACACGCCGGGCCGTTCGCCAACATCGCCCACGGCAATAACTCCATCGTCGCGGACAAGATCGCGCTGAAGCTGGCCGACTTCGTCGTCACGGAGAGCGGCTTCGGCGCAGACTGCGGCGCGGAGAAGATGATCAACATCAAGTGCCGTTACAGCGGCCTCAAACTCCACGCCGCCGTGATCGTGGCGACGATTCGCGCCCTGAAGATGCACGGCGGGGTGGGCCGCGTCGTGCCGGGCCGGCCGCTGCCCCCGGAACTGATCAGCGAGAACGTCGAGGCGGTCCAGCGCGGCTGCGAGAACCTGCAGAAGCACGTCGAGAACATGCGGCTGCACGGCCTGCCGGTGGTCGTGGCGATCAACCTCTTCCCCACCGACACGGCGCGGGAGATCGAGGCGGTGCGCGAGGCCGCGCTGGCGGCCGGCGCCGTCGACGCCGTGACCAGCGACCACCACGCGCGGGGCGGCAACGGCGCGATGGATCTGGCCCGCGCCGTGATCAAGGCGGCGGAGCAGCCCAGCGAGATGCGCTTCCTCTACCCGCTGGAGTGGTCGATCAAGCAGAAGATCGAGGCCATCGCCACCCAGGTCTACGGGGCGGACGGCGTGGACTACGAGCCGCTGGCCGAACAGAAGATCAAACTCTACACCAAACTGGGCTACGACAAGCTGCCCATCAACATGGCCAAGACCCACCTCTCGCTCTCGCACGACCCGACATTGAAGAACAGGCCGCGGAACTTCCGGCTGCCCATCCGGGACATCCGGGCCTCGGTGGGGGCGGGGTTCCTCTACCCGCTGTGCGGCGACATGCGCACCATGCCGGGGCTGCCCAAGACACCCGCGGCGACGAAGGTGGACCTGGACCTGCAGACACGGAAGGTGGTGGGTTTGTTCTGAGCACCCCGCTCTCCCTGGGGGCGATAGACGATGACACTCCGTGAGGCGCTGAGCAGCGGCAGATTCGTGGTCACCGCGGAGGCGCAGCCTCCCAAGGGCACCGCCGTGGACGAAGCGCTGCAGCAGGCAGAGAGGCTGCGGGGGCGGGTGGCGGCCTTCAACGTCACCGACCAGCAGAGTTCGGTGATGCGGCTGGGCTCGCTCGCCCTCTGCCATCTCCTCGTCGAACGCGGCCTGGAACCGATCTACCAGGTCACCTGCCGCGACCGCAACCGCATCGCCCTGCAGTCCGACCTGCTCAGCGCCGCGGCGCTGGGGATCGAGAACGTCCTCTGTCTCACGGGCGACCACGTCAGCCTGGGCGACCATCCGCAGGCCAAGCCGGTCTTCGACCTGGACGCGGTCACTCTGCTGGTGGCGGCGCGGGAACTGACCCAGGGGCACGATCTGACGGGGCATGAGCTCGCCGGGACGCCGCGCTTCTTCCTGGGGGCGGTGGTCAGCCCCTGCGCCGAGCCGGTGGAACCGCAGCTATTCAAGATGGAAAAGAAGGTGCGGGTCGGAGCGGAGTTTTTCCAGACCCAGGCGGTCTTCGAGGCGGAGCGCTTCGCCGCGTTCATGGAGACGGCCCGCGGCTTCGGCGTCCCGGTGATCGCCGGCGTGATCCTGCTCAAGTCCGCCAAGATGGCCCGCTTCATGAACCAGAACATCCCCGGGATCCGCGTCCCCGACGATCTGATCAAACAGATGGAGGGCAGCAAGGACAAGGAGGGGACGAGCGCGGAGATCGCCGCTCGATTGGTCCGCGACCTGCGCGGGCTGGCCGCCGGCGTGCACGTCATGGCTATGGGCTGGGAGCACCTGATCCCCCGCGTGCTGGAGTCCAGCGGGCTCCCCGCCCCGGCGGAGGCGGCCTGATGATCGGCGCGGCCATGGTCGTCGGCGGGGGCATCGCCGGCATCCAGGCCGCGCTGGACCTGGCCGACGCGGGAATCAAGGTCTACCTGGTGGAGCGCGGCCCGGCCATCGGCGGGCGCATGGCCACGCTGGACAAGACCTTCCCCACCAACGACTGCGCCATGTGCATCATCTCGCCGAAGCTCTCGGCGGTGGCGCGGCATCCGAACATCGAGATCCTGACGCTCACGGAACTGGAGCAGCTGGAAGGCACGGCGGGGGACTTCCGGGCCACAGTGCGGCGGCGGCCGCGTTTCGTCGATCCGCTGCTGTGCACGGCGTGCGGCGACTGCGCCGCCGTCTGTCCGGTCCGGATCCCCAGCGAGTTCGACAGCGGGCTTTCGCTGCGGCCGGCGATCTTCCGCTCCTACGTGCAGGCCGTCCCGGGGGCCTATGTCATCGATAAGCAGGGCCGGTCGCCCTGCCGCGACGCCTGCCCCATCCACCAACGGGCGCAGGGGTACGTCGCGCTGGTGGCCCAGGGGCGCTATGAGGAAGCCTTCCGCGTCATCCGGATGGAGAACCCCTTCCCCGGAATCTGCGGCCGGGTCTGCAACCACCGTTGTGAGGATGCCTGCTCGCGCGGTCAACTCGACGGCGCCGTCAGCATCGCCGCGCTCAAGCGCTTCGTCGCGGACTGGGCCTACGCGCGGGCGCGGGAACCGGTGGCGCGCGTCACGCCGACCTACGGCGAGCGGGTAGCCGTGGTCGGGTCCGGGCCGGCCGGCCTGACCGCGGCCAAAGACCTGGCGCAGCTCGGGTACGCGGTGACGGTCTTCGAGGCGCTGCCGGTCCCCGGCGGCATGATGCGCGTGGGCATCCCGGAGCACCGCCTCCCCGTCCCCATCGTCGAGCGGGAGATCGCCGACATCGTCGACCTGGGCGTGGAGCTCCGCTGCAACACCCGCGTGGCGCACGTGCGCGACCTGTTCGCCGACGGATTCAACGCGGTCTTCCTGGCCACGGGAGCGCACCGCGCCAGGAAACTCCCCATCCCCGGCGCCGACCTGCCGGGGGTCCTGGTCAGCACCGACGTCCTGCAGAACCACCGCCTGGGGCGGCCGGTCCCGCTCGGCCGTCGCGTGCTGGTCCTCGGCGGCGGCAACGTCGGGTTCGACGTGGCCCGCACCTGCGTGCGGCTGGGCGCGGCGGAGGTGCACGTGGCCTGCCCCGAGTCGCGCGAGACGATGCCGGCACACCCGTGGGAGATCGAGGCGGCCGAGGAGGAGGGCGTGCAGGTCCATCCGTCCACGGCCTTCGTGCAGGTCGTCGAGCAGGACGGCCGCGCGACCGGCCTCCTCTGCCGCCGCGTTCGCTCCATGCACTTTGATGAAGCACGCCGCCTGCACATGGACGTGGTCGAGGGCAGCGAGCACGTGCTGGAAGCGGACACGGTCATCTTCGCCATCGGCCTGGCGCCGCAGCTCGACCTGGTCGAAGGTCTGGAAGGGATCACGACCACACCCTGGGGGTCGCTGCGCGTCGACCCCGCCACGCAGGCCACCGGTCACGCCGGCCTTTACGCCGGCGGAGACGTGGCGACGGGCATGGCCTTCGTGGTTGACGCCATCGCCGCCGGCCACCGCGCCGCGCGCGGCATCCACGCCTTCCTCCAGGAGACCGCACTCGAACTCGAAGCACCGGTGCAGGTGGCGAAGCTCACGCCCGCCGAGATCGAAGCGCGCCTGGCCCGCGGGCAGATCCGGCGGCAGCCGCGCGCGGGCGTCCACCCGCTGCCTCCCGAGGTCCGGCGCACGTCGTTCGTCGAGATCGACGAGGGATTTACAGAGGACGAGGCGCGGCTGGAAGCCTCGCGCTGCCTGGCCTGCGGCGTGTGCTCCGAATGTCTGGAGTGCGTCCTGGCGTGTAAGCGGGAGGCGATCAACCACGCCGAGGTCGAACGGGTGGAGACCTACCGGGTGGGCGCGGTCGTCCTCGCGGCCGGGGTCGAGCCTTTCGACGCGATGCGGGCGGAGGCCTACGGCGTGGGCCGCTTCCCCAACGTCCTGACGGGGCCGCAGTTCGAGCGGCTGCTCTCCGCCTCCGGGCCGACGCAGGGGCACATCCAGCGCCCCTCCGACGGCAGCGCGCCGCGCCGCATCGCCTTCTTCCAGTGCGTGGGGTCGCGCGACCAGCGCAACCGCTACTGCTCGGCGGTGTGCTGCATGTACGCCACTAAGGAAGCGATGCTCGCGCTCGAACATGCGCCGGACGCGCAGTGTACCATCTACTACGCCGACATGCGCGCCTTTGGCAAGGGCTTCGACGCCTACCTGGAGCGGGCCAAGCAACAGGGTGTCCGCTACGTGCGCACGCGCGTCGCCGCCCTGCGCGAGGACCCCCGGTCGCACGCTCTGACCTTCCGCGTGGAAGAGGACGGGCAGGTGCGTGAGGAGGAAGCCGACCTGGTGGTGCTCTCCGTCGGCCTGACACCGCCGCGCGGTGCGGTGGACCTGGCGCGCGCCGCCGGGATCGACCTGGACGAGTACGGCTTCGCCGCCACCGAGGGCTTCACGCCGATCCAGGCCTCGCGCCCGGGCGTCTTCGCGGCGGGCGGCTTCCGGGGACCGAAAGACATCCCCGACTCCGTGGTCGAGGGCAGCGCGGCGGCGGCCGCGGCCCTGGCGGTAATCGCACCGGTGCGCGGGACGCAGATCTCGCCCAAGGTCTATCCCCCCGAAATGGCGCTGGAGCCGGAGCCGCGCATCGGCGTCTTCATCTGTCACTGCGGTTCCAACATCGCCGGGGTCGTGGACGTGCAGGGCCTGGCCGCGTATGCCCGCACGCTGCCCGGCGTGGCCCTGGCCGACACGTCACTCTATACCTGCTCCGCCGACGCACTGCTGCGGATCAAACAGGCCATCGCCGAGCAGCACCTCAATCGGGTGGTCGTGGCCAGCTGCACCCCGCGCACCCACGAGCCGATCTTCCGTGAAGCGCTGCGCGAAGCGGGACTCAACCCGTACCTCTTCGAGATGGCCAACATCCGCGACCAGTGCAGCTGGGTCCACGGCGCCGACCCGCCGGGCGCCACGGAGAAGGCCCGCGCGCTGATCACGGCGGCGGTCGCCCGGGCGGCCAGGTTGGTTCCGCTGCACAAAGTCCCGGTGCCGATGCGGCACGAGGCCCTGGTCATCGGCGGCGGGATCGCCGGCCTCTCCGCCGCGCTGAACCTGGCCGATCAGGGGTTCCCGGTGACGCTGGTGGAGCGCGAACCCACGCTGGGTGGACGGCTGCGGGCGCCCTTGATCACGCTGAATGGTTCAGACCCGGCACAAATCCTCCGCACGCTCATCGAGCGCGCGGGTACGCACCCGATGATCCAGGTGCTCGCCGGGCACCGGGTCGTCGCCTCCCGCGGCACGGTCGGCAACTTCGCCACGACCCTGGCCGGTCCCGAGGGCGAGCGGATCGTACAGCACGGCGCGACGATTGTCGCCACGGGGCTGCAGGAATGGCGCCCGGTCCCCTACGGCGTGGACGAGGATCCGCGTGTCATCACCCTCTCATCGTTCGAGCGTCAGATCGTCGGCGGCGCCGCGGACGCCGATGCGCCGGCGGAGCGCGCCCCATCGGTCGTCATGCTCCTCTGCGCCGGCCCGTGGGACCGGATGCCTTTCTACTGCAGCCGGACCTGCTGCGCGCAGTCGCTGGCCGCCGCCCTGGCGTACAAGCGAGCCCATCCCGAAGCCCCGGTCGCGGTTCTCGTCCGCGAAGTGCGCACCTACGGATTCACGGAGGAGGTCTACCTGGAGGCCCGGCGCGCCGGTGTGCAAGTCTTCCGCTACGCGCCCGGCGATCCGCCGAAGGTGGCGCGCACGCCGCAGGCGATTACGGTCACCGTGCGCGACCAGAGCCTGGGCGAGGAGATCATGCTGCCCGCCGATCTCCTGGTGGTCTCCCCGGCGCAGGTCCCCTCCGACGGAGCGGCTGATCTCTCCACGATTTTCAAGATCCCCGCGACGCAGGAGGGCTTCTTCCTCGAAGCCCACGTAAAACTCCGGCCGGCAGACTTTGCCAGCGAGGGACTGTTCCTCTGCGGCGGGGCGCACTATCCCAAGCCCGTCGGCGAGGCCATCGCCCAGGCCCTGGCCGCCGCCGCGCGCGCCGGCACGCTGTTGTGGCGCGACAGCCTGGAGGTCGGCGGCGTGGTGGCCACGGTGGACCGTGACCGCTGCACCACCTGCCTGACCTGCCTCCGGCTCTGCGCCTACGACGCGATCTCGTTCGACGCCGACGGCGTTGCGGTGATCGATCCCACGCGCTGCCAGGGATGCGGGCTCTGCGTGGCCGCCTGCCCCGGCTATGCGCTCAGCCTCGGGCACTACACCCGGGACCAGATGCTGGCGAAGATCGACGCCCTGCTGGGCCGGGAGACGGTCCATGCCGGTTGAGGTCGTCGCCTTCTGCTGCTTCTACTGCGCCTACGCCGCGGCCGACCTGGCCGGGGTGATGCGCCTGAGCTACCCGCCGAACGTGAAGGTGGTCCTGCTGCCGTGCACCGGCGGGGTCGATCCCCTCTACATCCTGCGGGCGTTCGAGGCCGGCGCCGACGGCGTCTTCGTCGCCGGCTGTCTGGAGGGGCAGTGCCACTACCAGGTGGGCAACCTGCAGGCGAAGAGCCGGGTGCGGTATCTGAAGAGACTGCTCGATGAAACCGGCATCGGCGGAGAACGGCTGGAGATGTTCAACCTGTCGTCCGCGCAGGGGCCACGCTTCGCCGAGGCGGCGCGGGAAATGACTGAGCGAATCACCGCCCTGGGTCCATCGCCGGTCAAACGGCCGAAGGCGAAGACGGCGGAGGTGGCCTCGTGACCGCCCTCCCTCTCGTCGCGCTGTCGCTGGCCGAGGAGGTCCAGCGGGAGAGCGGCCAGGACCTCTCCGTCTGTTTCCAGTGCAAGATCTGCACCAGCGGCTGTCCCCTGGCCGGGGCTATGGACCTGACGCCGCACGCGGTGATGCGCGCGCTGCAGCTGGGCCGGGAGGAGCGGCTGCTGCGGGCCAACAGTTTCTGGCTCTGCGCTTCCTGCCAGGCGTGCACGGCGCGCTGCCCCCAGGGGATCGACCTCGCCGCCGTGATGGACGCGCTGCGCATGGTCGCAACGCGGCGGCGCGTGCCGGCCGCGGTGCCGGAGGCGCCGATCTTCACGCAGGCGGCGGTGCGCTCCATCCGCCTCTTCGGCCGGCTCTACGAAGCGGGTGTGGGCCTGGAGATCAACCTGCGCACACGCCGGCCGCTGCGCGAGCGCGAAATGGCCATGCGGCTGCTGCGCGCCGGGAAACTCCGCCTGCTGCCCGATCGCGCGGGGCGTGCCGCGCTTCGCCCAGCCCCGGCGGGGGCCATCGCCTACTATCCCGGCTGCGCGCTGCACGCCAGCGCCCGCGAGTATGACGTCTCGACCCGCGCCGTCGCTGCGGCCATGGGCCTGGAGTTCCGTGAAATTGCAGGCTGGCGCTGCTGCGGGGCCACCGCCGCGCACCAGTTCTCGCCGCAGCTGGCCACAGAGCTCCCGCTGGCGAACCTGGCGCTGGCGGCCCGGGACGGCTACTCCACCGTCACCGCGCCCTGCGTCGCCTGCTTCTCCCGCCTGCGCCACGCGCAGGTGGACGCGCCGGATCGGGCTCCCCCCGGACTCCGCGTGCAGCATCTGCTGCACACGCTGCTCGAGGGCGGGACCGGTCCCATCCGCTCGCGGGTGACGCGTCCGCTACGGGGGCTGCGCGTCGCCTGCTACTACGGCTGCCTGCTGACGCGGCCGCCAGGGGTGACGGGCGCGGCCCACCCGGAGAACCCCACGGAGATGGACACGCTGATCGAGGCGCTGGGGGGCGCACCGGTCGCCTGGTCATACAAGACCGAATGCTGTGGGGCGGCGCATGCCCTGGTCCGGCCGGACCTGGTCGTCGAGCTAATCGGCCGCATCCTCCGCGACGCCCAGGCGGCAGGAGCGGAGGCACTGGCGGTGGCCTGCCCGCTCTGCCAGCACAACCTGGATTGCCGCCAGGGCGGGGCGGCGCGCGCCGGGGGATTCGCTCCAATGCCGGTCTTCTTCTTCACGCAGTTGATGGCGCTGGCGTTCGGCCTGGAGGAGCGGACCGTCGGGCTGGACCGGCTCCTGGTCGATCCCCGGCCGCTGCTGCGGATGCGCGGTCTGCTATCTGTGGAGGGAACGCGCGGCGAACACGGGGGCCGCCGCGACCGCCACTGACGTCAAGGAGGCGAGCATGTACCCGGAGATGCCCATCGAAGCATTCCTCACCAAGCTGGCTTCATCGGCCCCCGAGCCCGGCGGCGGGGCGGCTGCCGCGCTGGCCGGAGCCACCGGCGCCGCGCTGATCAGCATGGTGGCGAACCTGACGCTCGGCAAGGAGAAGTACACGGCGGTACAGGGGGAGATGGAGGAAGCACGGGGCCGGGCGGAAAGCCTGCGCGCGGATCTGCTGGCCGCCATCGACCGGGACGCCGAGTCGTTCCGCCGGGTGATGGACGCCTACAAACTGCCGCGCGAAACGGACGAGCAGAAGGCCGCGCGCAAGCAGGCCATCCAACAGGCGCTGCGCAACGCGACGAAGGCGCCCCGGGAGGTCGTGCAGTTGTGCCGCGAGGCGGCCGACTGGAGCAAAGTGACCGCCGAGAAGGGAAACGCGCAGGTGATCACCGACGCGGCCATCGCCGGGATCCTCGCCGACGCTGCGGCGCAGAGCGCCGCGCTGAACGTCCGCATCAACCTGGGACCGATCGGCGATCCGGCCTTCACGGATCCATTGTGGGCCGAAATCCAGGAGAGTCTGGAGGCGATCCGCGCGGTGCGGAATGACGTGCTGAAGTTCACCTACGAGAAACTGGGGTGACGCTGGTGGGCGAGATCATCGACGGGAACGCCATCGCCGAGGAGATCAAGGCAGAACTGCAGGCGGAGGTGGCGGCGCTCGCCGCCCGCGGCATTACACCAGGCGTGGCGACCGTCCTCGTGGGCGACGACTACGGGGCGAAGATGTACCGCCGCCAGATCGAGCGCATCGCCGCGGAGATCGGCCTCGCCTACCGAGATGTCACCCTACCGGGAGACACCTCTCTTGGGGATGTGCTCGCCGGGATCCGCTCCCTCGACGAGGATCCGGCGGTGCACGGAATTCTCCCGCTGCGTCCGCTGCCCAAGGGGATGGAGGCGCCGGTGCT
>Ga0209001_1000157_pt1 | contig 14756 bp, 11 predicted proteins | sample Rifsed13ft2_FD_184006 | JGI IMG/M metagenome (GOLD analysis project Ga0209001, IMG submission 184006) | Soil microbial communities from Rifle, Colorado, USA - sediment 13ft 2 (SPAdes) (version 2) | ecosystem: Environmental > Terrestrial > Deep subsurface > Rock core/Sediment | place: Rifle...
GAAGCTCAAATGGAGTTATGCAGAATCAAACCGCATTGGAGACCACATCTGGTGGATTAGTGATTTAAGAAAATTTAAAACTCACTATCCTGAATGGAACTTGACTTATGGAATCCAGGATATTCTGGAAGAAATCTTCAACCAAAATACTAGTCGTTGGATTTAGGTATCTGCCAAGTGATTAAATCTGCTCTCCATACCCTTTTAAGGATTGGTCAAGTTACTTTAAAAAAACTTTTAAGACAACGAATCTTCAGGTTTCTTGTGGGTGGCGGAGTATCATTGGCTTTTAACGTTTTGCTCATTTCTATAATGATTGAGCTGCTAGGACTTGACACACCCATTCTGCGTAACGTAGCCAATGCAGCATCTATCGAATTGTCATTGCTATTTAGTTTTTTTGTCTATAGGACTTGGGTTTGGTCAGGGGGTAATTCGACAATTCAAGAAATTTTGAGGCGACAGATTCCTCTCTACCATTTATCAGTTGGGGCGGCTGTCGGTAGTCGAATATTAATTGTGTTTCCTATCCTAGATTGGTTAGGTATTAATTACGTAATTAATACCTTAATAGGTGTGTTATTAGGTGCAAGTATCAACTATATGATTAGCGATAGATTTGTGTTTATCGATCGATTTGATTTATGAGGAAGTAAGGGTTCATTTCAGCACCTCTTACCGGAAGTACGTGACCTCTTTGATGCTGCAGCAGAAGGATACGATGTCGTTATTGGTAGCCGTTTCTTTTGCTATAATCTTAGTCGCTCGATACCTGCGCGGCGGTCGTAAAAGTTTTGCAGATGCTTCACGACGCTGGTATCGCCCCTTTCTCCAAGATGAAAGAGAATACCCCTGAGAAATAACACCACTCCTTACAGTTGGCATCTATAATTAAATGACTGACGCAGCCGAGCTATTTCTTATCTATGGGATTGATGGAACCGTATGCGAAAGAAGATATTACTCAAATGCCACACACCTTGAAAACATGCAATAATGGAAATGTTAGAAAGAGAACTACGACGGAATCAGCACTATTTTCCCAAAGACCTCTCTATTTTCCATAAGCTTGTGGCCTTCTGCAGCCTGAGACATCGGAAGAACTTTGTAGAGAACGGGTTTCAGTTTGTCAGATTCAACGTGCTTTATAACCTCAAACAAATCACCCTTGCTTCCCATAGTTGAGCCAAGAATGGAAAGCCTTTTGAAAAATACCTGCCTTAAGTCTGTTTTACCTTCAAATCCAGAGGTTGAACCACAAATAACCATTCTTCCGCCCATTGTAAGTGCAAGAATGTTCTTTTCCCAGTTAACAACCCCCGTGTGGTCTATAATAATATCTACACCCCTTTTTCCAGTGATTTTTCTTACTTCAGCAAGGAAATCCTGGGCATTGTAATTGACTCCATAATCCGCACCAAGAAGCGTCTTCGCCTTTTCTATTTTTTCGTCTGTTCCCGCAGTAGTAATTACAGTCGCCCCAAAGAGCTTTGCAATCTGGATTGCCGCACTTCCTACACCACTTCCTGCCGCATGAACCAAAACCACCTCTCCGAGTTTAATCTCTGCACGACTCACAAGCATGTGCCATGCTGTAAGAAAAACAAGTGGAACGCAAGCCCCCTCTTCAAAAGATACATTCTTTGGCATTGGAAGAATATTTTCTTTTGGAACTGATATATACTCAGCACAGCCACCGGTGCAGTTCTCACCCAAGATCGCATACTCTCTACAGAGATTATCGCGCCCGCTTACACAGTAAACGCATCTTCCACATGTTATCCCCGGGGAGACTAAAACGGGAGTTCCTATTTCAATGCCACGGACGTCCTTTCCTACTTCTGCCACAATTCCAGCTACATCGGAACCTAAAACATGAGGGTATTTTATTTTAAGGTGAGGAAGCCCTTTTCTTACCCATATATCAAGGTGATTCATCGCACAGGCTTTTACCTGCACAAGAACATCATTCGCACGTACCTCAGGGTCCGGAATCTCATCGTACTTTAATTTATCAATCCCACCATGTTCATAAACTACAACTGCCTTCATAATTTAAACCCCCTTTCGATTGTGGAATTAGAAAAGATTTGCCACAGAGAACACAAAGAGAAACAAAAATATTTTTCTTTTCTCTGCAAGCTCTGTGCACTCTGTGGCTATGATTTTTAAGCTATAATTCAATCAAATACTTGAAGCCTTTCTGATCTTCTCGACCTCATGTGGTTCGTCTAAAATTTCACCCCTTTCTCTTTCATATAAGAAATTAGCATTATCCCTTGGAGCTCTACTTTTTACATTCGGGTCAAAGAAAACCTCTTTTGTATGAATAAGTCCTGCCCTGTTGTATGATGCTAGCTCGTATTGCATCCCCATTCTAAGGGCATCGCATGGACAGGCTTCTACACAGAACCCACAGAAAACACATCGCATGAAATCTATGTTATAAACCTTTGGTCTTCTTTCAATTCCATATTCATCTGAAGCCTCAGCTACTATTGATATAGCCTGAGTGGGACACGCAACCTCACATAGCTTGCATGCAACACACCTTATTTTACCCTCATCATCCGCTGGAAGGATATGAAGCCCCCTATACCTTGGAGGAAGCTGCTTTACCTCTTCAGGATATTGAACAGTTATAGGATGGAAGTTAAGAATATGCATCAAGGTTGTCTTCAAACCCTTGATTATCTCTGGAATGTAGATCCTCTCAAGGAAACTCAAGTTTGGGGGCTGTATAACCTTTACTTTTATCGTCATCCGTTTGCCTTAAAAAGATTGCCTTTTATAACTTAACAAAAATAAACGCTTTTCTCAAGTTGGCAAGTATCCTTTTATTCAAGCATACCCCGCAATTTATACTAAACATTACAGAAAATTTTGTATACTTGGGACAGAAGGATAGTTACGTTCTTCTAATAGTTCTTTGAGGGTTTTAATGCTACGGGTTATAAGAGCATGATGATTAGGACACAACATATAGGTAGTTTTTCCTTCATGGTGAATATCTGTTGTCAAATTAAATCCACAAATTATGCAAGGTGGACACTTGGCACGATATTTATGTCTTTTACGTTTCATACTTTCTTTACCATTTTGCCTAACCCGTTCCTGTTTACATGGGAAAGAGCAAATATTTTTATTGAAATAACGAGTATTGAACCTGTTATCACATATCGAACAAGTTCTTATGTACATGAGTCTTTATAGAATTTTGAAATTAAGGGTCTTACCGAAAGTTACCTGCCAGTATGCTCGTGCGTTTGTAGTGGCGTTCGGTTGAAAGCCCCTACTTAATTATAATTTTACTTAACCTCCCAGACATCACCTGAGTATATAAGTTTGTTAAGGTCGGTTGAGAATTTTTGTTTTGCTTTTTCTATCTGTCCATATATTAATTCTTCAAAACTCGGTTGCTCTACCCTTCTAATTACCCCCATGGGTACTGGGAATCGCGGCCAATAGAGTTTTGAAAGAGCAAATGCTAATGAAAGGTTCGTTTCATCAAAAATGGTAATATCCTCGGGTGGATCCGCAGGTTCAAACTCTGCTATTTCAACCATGCCATCTTTGAATCTCAAACCCTTATCTCTGTTTTTACCGAATATAAGAGGTTTGCCATGCTCAAGAACAAGATTTCTGTCATCTCTTACATCTCTTTGTGTGAAATCATCAAATACACCGTCATTGTAAACATAACAGTTTTGATATATATGCAAGAAGGCGGTTCCTTTATGCTTGTGAGCTTCCACAATAAGGTGTATCAGGTGTTTTAAATAAGCAGCATCTGTTCTTGCTACAAAGGTTGCTCCAGATGCAAGAGCAAGCGCGACTGGTTCTACAGGTTCCTCAACGGTTCCCATAGGAGCTGTTCTATTTACCATTCCTTTATCACTTGTAGGTGAGTATTGACCTTTTGTAAGACCGTATATCCTGTTATCAAAAAGAAGAATTTTTATATCAACATTCCTTCTCATAACGTGTATCAGATGATTGCCGCCTATGGATAAACAATCTCCGTCTCCGGTTATAACCCATACTACAAGGTCAGGGTTTGCCACCTTCACACCTGTTGCAATAGGTATTGGCCTTCCATGTATTCCATGGAATCCATATGTGCTCATATAATAAGGGAGTCGCGAAGAACAACCTATACCTGATACTACTACGTGTTTTTCTCTTGGAATATCCAGCTCAGCAAGCGCCGTTTGAAAGGCTTTAAGTATAGCATAGTCTTCGCATCCGGGACACCATCTTACATCTTGGTCAGACTTAAAGTCCGTCCATTTGTATGTTATCTGACCTTCTTGTTCTGTTACGCTCATTTTACTTTTCCTCTCCTTGTATTACTTATAATTTCGATTTAATGCATTCTCAAGCTCTTATACTCGTCTTTAATAAAATTTAAAAGCTCAGATACATAAAATGGTCTTCCTGTAATTCTGTTGTACCCTATAGCATCAATAAGGTATTTCGCACGCAAAACATAACTGAGTTGTCCTAGATTTAGCTCAGGCACAAGAACCTTCTTAAACCTACGCAGGAGATCACCGAGATTCTTCTGAAGAGGATTAAGGTATCTTAGATGCACCATTGCTACTTTCATCCCATCCTGATTTGCCATTTCTATAGCTGCCTTTATGTGTCCGTATGTGCCTCCCCATCCTACAACGACTACATCCGCATCAGCAGGACCCATAATTTGTGCGTCAGGGATATCCTGAGCTACTTTTTGGATTTTTTGTGCCCTTAGCTTGTTCATAAGGTCATGGTTTTCAGGTTCGTACGATATGGTTCCTTGGATATTACTCTTTTCAAGTCCTCCCAGGGTGTGTTCCAGCCCAGGAGTTCCGAGTTTTACCCAAGGTCTTGCAAGGGTTTTTTCATCTCGCATATATGGGTAAAATCCCTTTGGGTCAGTTCTAAAATTTACCTCTATTGGTGGAATCTTGTCTAAGTCAGGTAGTTTCCACGGCTCAGATGAATGCACAAGAAATTGCTCAGAAAGAACTATAACAGGCGTCATATATTTTGTAGCAAGCCTTACGGCTTCTATGGATATCCAGAAGCAGTCAGCGGGTGAGGAAGGAGAAAGTATTATAACGGGTGACTCTGCAGGTCTTCCAAAGAGTGCAAAAAGTAGGTCTGTCTGCTCAGTTTTTGTGGGCATACCTGTTGATGGCCCTGATCTTTGAAAATCAAATACTATGAGTGGAAGCTCTGTCATAACTGCAAGATTAAGCGCCTCTGTCTTCAAAGCAAGCCCAGGACCACTTGTTCCTGTCACACCAATTGCTCCTGAATACGCTGCTCCTATAGCCATAGTTATAGCACTTATTTCATCCTCAGATTGAATAGTTACTGCTCCATATTGTTTGAGCGCTGCGAGGACTTCCAAGGTCTCACTTGCAGGCGTTATGGGGTAGCCCGAATATATAAGAGGCAGGCCTGATTTGTGTGAGGCGACTACAAGCCCGCATGCAGATGCAAATGCTCCGTTTACGTTCCTGTATTTTCCAGGTTCTAGTTTTGCGGGTGGAAGCTGATAATGAATCGGGAATATCTCCATTGTATCACATATGTTATACCCAGCTTTGAGTGCCTTTATGTTTGCTTCCATAACCTGGACTTTAGTGGCAAATCTTTTTTTGAGGAATTCAATAGATGGCTCAAGTGGTCTTGAGAATAGCCAACACATCATGCCCAGCGCAAAGAAGTTCCTACACCTTTCTTTATCCTTGTGTCCTACTGGCTCATCTTTGAGCGATTCAATTGTGAGCCTTGTGATAGGAACCCTATAGACCCTAAATGAACCCAAAGAGTCATCTTCCAAAGGATTTGAGCTAAAACCGACTTTCCTAAGGTTTTGCTCTGTAAATTCATCTTCATTTGCTATTATTGTTCCTCCAGGCTTCAGAGATGTTAGGTTTACTTTCAAAGCGGCGGGATTGAAGGCAACAAGAACATCAGGAATATCACCAGGGGTATATACATCGTATGCGGCAAACTGAATCTGATACGACGAAACACCATAAGTTGTTCCTTGCGGGGCTCTTATTTCTGCTGGGTAGTCAGGCAGAGTTGCAAAGTCGTTGCCGACAACAGCGGTGGCGTTGCCAAACTGGTCACCCATAACCTGTACTCCGTCTCCTGAATCCCCTGCGAACTTTACCGTAACTTTATCTAAGCTTTCTAACTTCTTAGCCATTATATTATTTCTCCTCTGCTACAACTGGTTCTCAAAACATAATTTTAACCGCTTATTTTTTAATTTCAAATTTTTTGGATAGTTTTTATGTCTATTAAGCTTTTTACTTGTTAGATAGAAACCTTGACCTTCCCAAGTGTTCTTGATCATTGTAAAATTTGTATACAGCATGAAACTTCCTCTCAATATGCCAAAGGTATAACTTCAACGATTTCTTTTCGAATTATGCCTTCCTTGTATTTATATATATCAAAATCCCGGAGCAGATGGAGATTAAAATCATAAAAGCTCCAATATAAGGAGTACCTAAAAGAAGTTTCCCAATACCAATCATGGCAAAGAAAATAAAACTGACCCCTAAAAGAATATTAATTACTATTGGTATAAAAGAAGTTCGCTCTATGTCCGGATTCATCTTTGCAATTGGACTCCACCAGCCCCAGGGACGAATCTTTTTATAGAATTTGAGAAGCGTTCCCTCGGATTCAGGCTTAGTTAAAAAAGTTACAACTAACCATATAACAATTGAGATGGGAACTACTATTATCTGATGACTGAATTCAAGAGATATTCCTTTAAATTTGGTGTACAAAGTTAAAAGGGAAATCGTCAATAATGAAGCACCAAGAGCAGATATCTCAGACCAAGCATTTATTCTCCACCAAAACCATCTAAGTATAAGTACAAGCCCTATTCCGGCACTCATTGCCCAGAGAAAAATCCACGCATTTCCAATGTTCTTAATATGAAAAGCGAAATATCCAGCAAGAAGAGTGAGAATCAAAGTGAAGAGCCTAGAAACAAAAATATAATGGCTTTCGTTTGCACTCTTATTTACAAACCGCTTATATACATCATTCATCAAATAAGAGGCTCCCCAGTTGAGCTGCGTAGTTATAGTAGACATAAATGCAGCCAGGAAAGCTACAAAGAGGAGCCCCTTAAGTCCAGGTCCAAGGAAATCTCTAATAACAACAACATACATGGCTTCTTGATCGCCTCCTGCGCGCTCGGCAGTTGGATAGACAATCAATGAAAAAACAGCGACTAATACCCATGGCCAAAAACGTATTACATAATGGTTGAGTGAAAACCATGCAGTTCCTAAAACGGCATGGCGCTCGTTTTTTGCCGCACACATCCTTTGAATAAAATATCCCCCACCATCAGAGTTATGAGATGACCACCAGATAACAGTTACGTAAACAAGAAAAACAAAAAAACTTGAAGACCAAAAACCCTCACTCACGGGGACTCCGCTTGATGGAGTCATAAAAAATGAAAGATGGCTCTGTACCCCATTTATTTTTTCCAAAAATCCATCAAATCCTCCAACAACAGGAGAATTTACTACAACATATGCAAATACAGTTGTCCCAATAAGAGCAACAAAATATTGGAAGAAATCCGTAAGCGCCACACCCCAGAGTCCAGACATCATTGTGTAGAAAAAAGCAATCCCTATGCAGAGGATTACTGCAAAAGTGGTTTCAAATCCAAAGAATACTTTTAACACCTTTGCCATTGCGCTTATTACCCAACCCATTACGATAAAATTAAAAAGGGTTGAGAAGTAAAACGCCTTAAAACCCCTAAGAAAAGCAGCAGGTTTTCCACCATATCGAAGTTCTATTAGTTCATTTTCTGTAATCACCTCGGCTCTTCTCCAAAGCCTAGAGAAAACAAAAATTATAATTACGTGACTAAAGAGATAATTCCACCAGAACCAGTTCTTCCATATTCCATCCGTTCGAACCCACCCTGTCACTACGAGAGGAGTGTCCGCTGCAAATGTTGTTGCAACCATAGAGGTTCCAATAATCCACCATGGTAAATTTCTTCCCGAAACAAAATAATCAGCCATACTTTTACTTGCGCGCTTTGTAAAGTAGACACCAATGCCAAGAGAGAGAAGTAGATAGACAATGACAATTATCCAATCAACTGGGCTTAGTGCAGAGAAAATAGCTCGGATAGATTCAGGCATTATTATTTAGGTGTAATTTTACAGGCAAACGTCCCTGAGCCTCAAGTTTTCCTAAAAGGACTTCGACTACAGACTGTTGGCACACGTCTAAACTGTCAAAAGTGCATAGGATAGTATCAAAATTTTCAAAGCCTCGTACCACATAAGGAGACCCAAAAGAGATTAAAATCTTTTCACTGTTTAATTTAGCAACCCTTCTCAAAAATCCCTTAAAAGATTCAGGCAAATTTGTATGTCCTTTCCAGGCAGCAACTGAAGTGTAGACAAGACAAATTATTGCCATGTCACTGTTTTCCTTATCGGGTAAAAACGCCTCTGCATCCCGGAGAGTAAGAGGCTTGTTCTCATAATCTATTCCTCCTTCGGCTAGACACTTAAGAAATGGTTTAGAAATGTCCTCTCCCACTTGGGTCACATCAAGAATGTAAACTGATACTTTCTTGGAATGAAGCTTTCCGCCTTTTAAACAACAAACTGAGCGCTGGGTAATTTCGGTGAGCAACTTTTCTCCGTAATTATTACCCACGATCTCCTGATATGACTTAACCTTAAGCCATTTTCTTTTTGCAGCGATTATATTCTCTACCGCCCTATCCAAAAGCGGTTCTGGAATTTCTCCGCTCTTAACCATCTCAACTAATCTTTCTATTAGATTTACAGGTTGTCGTGGATCAAGGATAATGTCGGATCCTGCAAGAATACCGCAACGCACAACATCTTCTTCCTTGCCTAACTCGGTTATTGCGCCCATGTGAAATGAGTCTGTTATAACTAAACCTTTAAAGCACAAATCACGTATAAGCAGTCTTTGAATAACCTCTGTTGATATAGTTGATGGAACTCCGCTAGAATCAATCTCAGGCACTGCTAGATGGGCTATCATAATAGAAGCAACATGGCTCTCTATAGCTTTTTTAAACGGAACTAAATCGCATCCCCAAAATTCATCTCGACTTTGAGGGGAAGTAGGAAGAGTTACATGTGAATCAATTTCTACCCCACCATGTCCAGGAAAGTGCTTAGCACAAGCCATAACACCTTCATCTTGACAGCCATTAATAAATGCCGCCCCAAGACGTGAAACATGAAACGGGTCGTCACTATATGAACGAACGTTGATTATTGGATTTTCAGGATTTGTGTTCACATCCACAACCGGTGCAAAGACGAGATTAAGTCCACACTCTCCCATTTCTTCAGCAATAAACCCTGCTTGCCTATAAACAAGGTCTTCGTCCCCTATTGCACCAAGTGCCATTGTAAATGGGAAACGAGTTGCGCCAGTTACTATTTGCCCTACACCCCGCTCAGCATCACATGCGAAAAATAGAGGAATTTTAGAGTTTCTCTGAAGATCCTCGGTTGCTTCTTTTAACTGTCTACGTTCACCACCAAAAACAATAAAACCACCGACTTGAAATTTTTGGACAAGTTCTTTTGCATGTGGCAAAGGATCAGAGTCTCTGAAATCCAGCCTTGGCATGACAATTTGACCGATTATTTCGGATGTGCTGAGTTTGGCTAGGTCTTGGTTGTTCATCGTACTTTAATGTGTGCCCTCACGGTAACCGTGCTAAAGATAGGGGTTTTCCAACTCCGCTTGCCAATACAGGACTAGAAAGTCCGATCTATGCTTACTGAATAATTTTCTATAATTATCATTACGATTGTAGGGATAACCCTTGCCTGTGGCGAGCCAAGTCGGGCCGCGGTTGCCCAAAAGAATAGGGCAGGCACAAGACCTACCCTACATTAAATTCCACCCAACACAATCTTTCCCAATGGCACACGCCTTTCTGCTCCTGTGGCAGAAGGAAGGTTTGCGCAATTACCCGAAATAAGTTCGTTTGCCAAGACTGCGAAGGCCACAGCTTCTTTAGCCTCGACCGGTATTCCATAGTCATCTGAAGTCGAAAACTTTACATGATCTATTTTCTTTTTTAGTTTTTTTACAAAGAGTGGATTCCTAGCTCCGCCCCCGCTCAAAATTACTTCGCTTACATTCCATTTAGGGAAAATAAATCGTTCATAAGAGATCGCTATTGATTCGAGTGTGAGTTCTAAAAGCGTTGCTATCAAATCATTAAGTGAAATCCTCTTCTCTTTAACAAGGGCATAAAGTTCTGAGGCTTTTTCCTTACCGAAAAGTTCTGCCCCCGTAGATTTTGGCGGGGACTTGGCAAAAAATGGATGAGATAAAAGCTTTTCTAGCAATACTTTATTAACCGAACCTTGTGAAGCCAGTCTTCCATCTTGGTCAAACCTCTTTTCTCCATTAGTCGTCAAACTCACAATGTTATCCATTAGCATATTCCCGGGTCCCGTATCAAACGCAATTACATCCTCTATTCTCTCGGTCACTACTGTGGCATTAGCGATGCCGCCTACATTTTGAACGATAGAGACTTTTCCAGATTTGTGAAACAAGAGATAATCAACATAGGGGACAAGCGGCGCACCCTCACCACCGGCAGCTACATCACGGGTTCGAAAATCACCAATAGTTGTTATCCCCGTTCGTTCCGCAATTACGTCTAATTCCCCAATCTGAAATGTTGATGGAACACCTTTTTTTGTAGTTAGACTAGTCCTATCCTGAGCCCTTCGGCTTCGCTCAGGGTAAACTCCGCCGAAGGACTCACTACAGGATGATGGTGGATTATGATAAATCGTCTGACCATGTGAACCGATTAAATCAATATCACTTGTTGACAACCTAGCTTCTTTGATGACAGCAAGAGCCGCCTTGGCAAAGGCTTCGCCTACGAGAAAATTAAGTTCTGATATTTGGCGAGTTGAACCGTTTGATATCACATTTTCCAAGGTTTGAAGAAGAGAAGATTCATATGGGAAGCAAATAAATTTAATCAACTCTATTTTGGTTTTTAACCCATTTCCATTGATTCTTACAAGAGCAGCATCAACACCGTCCATAGACGTGCCAGACATTAAACCCACTACGAGTCTTTCTTGCTTGTTAAGAATTGGCTCTAACCAGTTCATCATAACTTTCCATAATTGTCATTGCGAACACATTCGCTTCACTCAGTGTAAACTCCGTGAAGCAATCCCTTACCTCTCCACTGTCATTGCGAGCGAAAGCGTGGCAATCTGTTTGAGATTCCTCACGGAGCCTGTACTGAGCCAATGCGAAGTATTCGGAATGACACCTAGTGTCAGATTCGTCGCTTCGCTCCTCGCAGCAACATTATTGCAGTAAAAGAGAATTGAAATCCTATAGGATTCCATTTATGGCGGTCTAAAAACCTCCGCTACATTATTATTCTGAGTTCAGCGCCTCTCGTAAGAATCCACCACATCTTGCCAATCTCTCCTTTGCTTCTTTGTAGCTTAGATTCTTCATTCCCATCAGAATAGAAATCTTTACATCCCAATTGGACTTATCTAACAAACTATCCGCTCTTTCAGGTCCGATCCCTAAAATTTGCATGATGATTCGCCTCGCTCTATTTTTTAATTTTTTGGAATTAGGTTGAACATCAACCATGAGATTCCCGTAAGTTTTGCCGAGTCGAACCATAGAAGCCGTAGTTAACATGTTTAAAACCATTTTTGTTGCAGTTCCTGCTTTCATTCTGGTAGAACCTGAGATAACTTCAGGACCTACAAGAAGAGAAATATTTATGTTTGCAAGTTGAGAATTAATAGGATTGCAAGTAATAAGAACCCTTGCAGAGCCTTTCTTTTTAGCATACGACAAGGCACCTAGAACAAACGGGGTTGTAGCGCTTGCTGCTATTCCAATTACGATATCCTTCTCACCTAATCGTAATTTACTCAAGACCTTTTTCGCCTCATTTGTAGAATCCTCCGCTCCTTCTATGGAACGCCATAACGCTTTCTTACCACCAGCAACAACACCCTGAATCAAACTCGGGTGCGTTCCAAATGTCGGAGGACATTCAACCGCCTCCATAACACCCAAACGCCCACTTGTCCCTGCTCCTACAAAAAATAAACGCCCGCCTCTCGAAAGTTTGCTAACAATTAATTCAACTGCCCATGCAACATTTCTTTTTTGCTTAGCAACAACCTCTGCAACCTTCTTATCTTCTTCCGAAATTAATTCGATGATTTCAAGGGGTGAACACTTATCAAGATGCCTTGTTCGGGGATTGATTTTCTCCGTAATAGGATGCCTGGTTTCACGGCGCTTTGTCACACAAAGTATTATACTTTACTTTCATAAAAGTTTTATAGAGTTAAACTCTGATAAATATAGATAAAGAAAAAGCTTGATTTTAAAATGAAAAATGAGTTAAAGTTAAGGTAGCAATTTGTAGGAGACTGTTTTGTATTATTTATAGGTTTTAAAGTTAGGAGAAATATTGTAATGAGTAAGCAAGATCCCTCACGTAAAGACGCTATTGGTAGATGGTCAGAGGATAAACTACAACTATTGGACAAATATTTGAATGCCTACTCAATAATCATGAACAAACAAAAACAGAGGTGGCTAAAATCTTATCACTATATTGATGCGTTTGCAGGTTCTGGAAAGCCGAGAGCAAAAGACGAGGAACGATATGTTGCGGGCTCTCCCTTACGGGCGCTCCAATGTGATCCACCATTTGATTATTATTGGTTTATTGAATTGTCGACTTGGCGTGTGAATAAGTTGCAATCATTAAAAAATCAATTTCCTAACTTAAAAATTTTCATACACAAGGGTGATTGCAATGATTTTTTGCGTAACAAAATAGTACAACAAGTTACTTATCCCTCTAAGCAGCGTGGTTTAGTCTTTCTTGACCCATATGGTCTACAGGTTGAATGGGAAACTATTAAATCTTTATCTAAAGCTAATACATTTGATGTTTTCGTTAACTTTCCCTTAGGTGCTATAACGCGTTTGCTCAAACGTGATGAACCCCCAACAGGTCAGACTGCTGCATTAATAGATAAAGTGCTTGGCAGTTCAAACTGGATACAGACAATCTATAAACCTTCGCCACAGCTCTCATTATTCGGTGATGAAAAAGTAGAAAGGGATGTAATGCGAGCTGAATGGCTTGCACGTCTATATTCAGACAAGATGAGTAATCTTTTCAGTTATGTCAGCAAAGCTGTCATCATTAGAAACACAAAGAACTCACCCCTTTATGCACTATTCTTAGTGAGTCAGAACAAAACAGCGGTTAAAGTTGTCAATAATGTTTTCGGGGCCTTTGAACGCCTGCGGGAACTAGGGCGTTGATAGATATTAATGAAATTTTGACAAATCGTGTAGAAAAAGGCTACTGTTTTACATCTTCCCACTGATAAATTAAAGAAAAAAAGTGTAAAATAAAATTGCAGATAACATTTAAGTCACATTCCCCAAAGAAAAAGGAGGATGTTATGGGGATAAATAGCAAAATAGAATGGACACAGGTGACTTGGAATCCGGTAACTGGATGTAGCAAGGTTAGCCAAGGTTGTAAGTATTGCTACGCCGAGCGTTTGGCAAAACGCCTTAAGGAAATGGGAGTTAAGCGATACAAAAATGGCTTTACTGTTACTCTACACGAAGACATAGTTGAATTGCCCCTTCAGTGGAAACAATCGCGCCTTATTTTTGTCAATTCGATGAGCGACCTTTTTCATGAACGGATACCTATGAAGTTTATTAAGCACGTGTTTGACACTATGGAACGTTGTCCACAGCATATCTTTCAGATACTCACTAAACGGAGTCGACATTTACGAGAAATAGCGAGGGAATTACCATGGCCTCCTAATGTTTGGATAGGAGTTAGCATAGAGAATACAAGAGTGCTCTATCGCGTGTATGATTTGCAACAAGTGCCTGCTTATGTTCGATTTCTCTCCTGTGAACCGCTGATAGGTGCACTAGATGCTTTACCCCTTGAGGGCATTAAATGGGTGATCGTTGGCGGAGAATCCGGTCCTAAAGCAAGACCTATGAAAAAAGAATGGGCGGTATCAATTTTACGACAATGTCGTAGAGCTCGAGTACCTTTCTTTTTCAAGCAATGGGGTGGCGTGCGAAAAGACCTTACTGGACGAAAACTAAATGGCCGAACTTATGATGAAATCCCTTTGGAAAGACACAAATCTCAATTAGCTTTGTTTCGAAATATTCTACCTTCTTCTCCAAGGTGGAAAACTTCTAATTACTGAGCAAAATTGAAAAAATTTATCTATTTAAACATAACTTTCACATTGCCATCATATTATTGACTTTTATATGATGCTATACTAAATTAGTTTTTAGTGCGGGCGTAACTCAGTTGGTAGAGAGCAAGCTTCCCAAGCTTGAGGTCGCGGGTTCGAGTCCCGTCGCCCGCTCAATTCTAGTAGGGGCAATCATTGTGATTGCCCTTCTTTTGGGCGAATACAAGATTCGCCCCTACTTTTCGTCTGATTCCTTACCCTTATTTTCAATCAAGTACCTTACTGCAGCACGCACGAATTTGCTTCTATCTGCTTGACCAAGTAGTCCCTTTAATTGATCGTATATCGTGGGATCGATTATGAGTGCGCCTAGAGTTCCATCCCCGCCTGCAAGGCTTTCTGAGATTTTTCTGAGGTTTG
>Ga0209001_1000159_pt1 | contig 14728 bp, 32 predicted proteins | sample Rifsed13ft2_FD_184006 | JGI IMG/M metagenome (GOLD analysis project Ga0209001, IMG submission 184006) | Soil microbial communities from Rifle, Colorado, USA - sediment 13ft 2 (SPAdes) (version 2) | ecosystem: Environmental > Terrestrial > Deep subsurface > Rock core/Sediment | place: Rifle...
GCCCGAGATCGGGGATGCGCGAGATCCAGGGCCGGCGCCAGCGCCGTCTGACGTCATCGCGCGTGAGCGTGCTCATCCGCTCATCCCGCCCGGAGCCAGCTATCCCCGCTTCGATGCCGCGATCGCCTCTTGCGCCTGCCGCCGATGCCGCTCTCTCCGCGCTAAACGGCGCTCTCGCGCTCGATGGCGGCTGACGAACGTTGAGGCGATCGGCGGCGAAAGCGGTCGCGACGTCTCTTGCGTAGCGCGATCGTCCAGTGCCGCGACTTGGGGCTTCTTCTTCCTTGCCATGACGAATGTCCTCCTTTGCCCGGTCTAGATATCCCCGGGGCAGGTGACCACGAACACGTCGCGCGCCCCGTTCGCCTGCACCGCTTCCGGGACGCGCTCCTGCGTGAACGCGAGCCCACGCCAGCGGAGCATTGCTGGGATGTTCGGGGACCACTGGACGTAGCTGCCGGTCACGCGCCGCGTGGGATGCCACGCGCGAGGCCCCTTCACGACGTCGTCGCGCTCGCTCACTTGCTCCACGAGCACGAGCCAGCGTGCCGCCTGCGCCATCTCCCAGAGCAGCGTCATCACGCGCTCCGGCCGGAGATGGATCAGCACACCCATCGTCAGCAGCACGTCGGCGGGCGCGCAGTTGAGAGGCTCGTATAGATCGGCGCGCCACGTCCACGCGACCCCTGACGCCTCCTCGCACGCTGCACCGTTGATGTCCACACCCCGCAGCATCATTTCGGGATAGCGTTGACGGAGCGCGGCGAGATTGCGCCCAGGTCCACAGCCCAACTCCAGGACGCTCCGCACGCCCCGGAAGATCGGCAGGCCGGCGAGCCAGTTGCTGCGCGCCAGGGCGACCGGGTCCGTGCGGTAGATCGTCCAGACGCGCTCGGGCATCGTCGCCCAGCGCGCGGCTGTCATCTGCGCCACCCCCTCGGCGTCATCCTGAGTGGGCGGCAGGCCGAGCACGCGCCGCGCGAAACGCTCCATCGGCTTGGGGTAGCCGCCGAGCTCGCCGAACTCTCCAAGCAATCTCATGCCGTCACCGCCAGCCCGCGTTGCCGCAGGAAGCCCCGCACCAGCGTCTCGGCCACCGTGCGCGGCTGTCGAGGATCAGGCGTCTTCCGCGTCACCATCGAGATGAGATCCCCCATCGCGCGATTCTGCCATACCTCCACCGCCAGGGCGGCGCAGACGGCCCGGGAGTCGGACACAGCGCCGCCGGTGGAGATTCTATCATTGTTCCCGTCCTGCCCGCCACGGCGCAGCGCCGACAGCTCCTCCACCAGCTCGCGGCTCCGGATCGTCATGTGCCCGCGCTCGAGCGTGTCGCGCAGGCCGTGGAGCAGGCGCGGGCGGTTATCCGGGCTCGTCTTCCAGTCAATCAAGCTTGTCGTCGCGTAGACCGAATCCGGCCGCACGTAGAAGTAGCGCTGGACATTCCCGATGAGATTCTGCGCGCCACGCTCCCGCGCCTGCGGTGAGAGCCCGTAGCCGTGCTGGCCGAGGAGCTGGATCTCCTGACTCACGCGATAGCCCGTCGCGCCGGTCTCGAGGATGAAGTACGGCGGGATCGCCGTCCGGTACTGGCCGACCAGCGCCACGCACGCCCACGCGAATTGGTACATCGCGACCTGATCCACCGCGTACTCCGAGACCTGGGCGATGTGATCCGGCCAGACGCGCCAGACCTGCGCCACGCACTGGAGACTGTCTGGCGCCGAGGACCAGGACGGATGCCCGGCCACGACGTAGACGCCGTCAGGATCAGGCGGCTCCCAGATCCGGAGCGGCGCGGCGTGCGGCGCAGCCGGCTCCACCGCACTTTCGTCCAGCGTCCGCGCCCAGCGGTAGACGAAGCCCGTCGGCGCCGGCTGCTGCTCGACCTCGAGCATGGTGCGCTGCGCGAGCGGGATGGCGAGGAAGCGATCGCCGAACGACTGGAAGGCGTCGGACGGGAGACACGGGTATTCCTGTGCGCGCATCGTCTCGTCGCCGCGGAAGGACTCCACGAGCTTCCATCGATACCACCCGAGCTGCGCGGGCGTGATCGTGACGTGATAGTCCTTCTTGATCGCCGTGATCCACTGCGACTCATCGCGGGTCGGCGCCGGCTCCGCGTACACCTGCCAGAGCGCGCGCTGCGTCTCGCGCTCCAGGCGATACAGCTCGTGCATCCACCAGGCGAGGAAGATCGCGCGCTGGCTGATCGCGGTCGTGGCCGTCAGCCACAGGTCGCGGAACGCATCGTAGCCGTTGGCCGTCGAGGACCAGATGAACAGGCGCCGCGGGTGCCGCTCGGCCAGGGCCGACCGGAGCGCCGAGATGTTCGTGTCCGCGTTCGGCCACGACGAGACCTCGTCCGCGTGCAGGTAGTTGAGCCCGCGTGAGCGCCCGAAGGCGTTGCGCTTGGCGGCTGAGGCGAACATCAAGCGCGAGTTGGGGCCGGACTTCTTGCCGCCCACCACCTCGGGCCACGCGAGCATCACGCGGTTGTTGATCCGGGGCAGGAAGCGATAGTCCTTCGGGAGCGAGTCGAGCATCTGGAGCAGCAGGTCGCGCCGGAAGTCACGGTTATCGTCGTCGTTGGAGGCCAGCATCCCGACCGTGCCGCGGTACGTCTGCGGCCACCAGAGGTCCAGCGCATCGGAGAGCGTCGATTTCCCAACCTGTCGGCCGGCGAGGATCACGTACTCGTGGACGCCGCGCTCCAGCCCGCGCGCGATCTCCCGCATCGCGTGCTGTTGCGTCTGCCAGAGGCGCATCGGCACCAGCCCGTGCTCCTTCGAGGGGATGCGGAGCTGGCCGCAGAAGGCCGTGAAGCCGGACAGATTGAGCTTCACCGCGCCCGCCGCGCCTTCCCGAAGCCGCCGCGACGCCCGCCCCGAACCCGCTGCGCGGTCTCCTTGGTCGCGCGTGGCAGGGCCTGCGGCATGCCGTGGTCGTTGACCGGCCGCGCCGCCAACTCGGCCAGCGTCAGCGCCCCGACGACCCGACCCGCCGCGTCCAGGATCGTCACGCCGCTGGACGCGGACGGCCCGGACGGGCGGTGGCGGTGGCGGAACCAGCCGCGCAGGGTCATGGCGCGACCCAGCGTCTGACGCCGCCGGGCTCCGCCCCGAGCGGGTGTGCGCCCCGCGTCAGCGTCGCGTGGCGGAAGAGCCAGAGATACATGTCGGTGCGTTCCGCCTGGGCGCTCGGGAGATCGGCCGGCGACCCGTCGCCCGCATGCGCGGTGAAGTCTTCGTAGAGCACCCCGCCAGGGCAGAGCCCCGACACGACCGACTGCATGACCGAGAGCGGGGACACCACATGCTCCAGCACCTCGGAGACGACTGCCACATCATAGAGGCCGACGGTCGCCAGGTCCAGGCACAGGGGGTTCAGCGTGAGGAACGCGACGGCGGGCTCCACGAGGTCGTCGCGGCGGCTCCGGAGCCTCCAGACCGCGAAGTCGAGTGCGTGCCCCGGCACGTCCACGAGGACCGCACGGAAGTCCCGACGGCGCCGCTCGAGCCACGCCGTCACGGGCGCGATCCCGCACCCGTATTCGAGTAGCGTGCCGCCCCGCGGCAGATCGCGGGCCACGTCGGGCCAGGCCCCGTAGCGGCGCCGCAGTGCCTGCCGGAACACGGGCCACGGGCCGAGGTCACGATAGAATGCGGCGATCTGCTCGGCCGTCTCGCGCGGGGCGCGCGCCCAAATCTCCTCGTACGTCAGCCCGGACGGGCCGCCCGGGAACGCGGGACGCCGGCCACGCTGGCGCCGGCCCAACGTCACGGCGCGACGTCGCGTGACGCCGTAGTAGGCGCAGACCTCGCGCCACCACGGCGGATCCAGGCGCGTCCACTGCCGGAGGGCCTGGAGAACGCTTCGGCGGGTCATAGCGGGAGCACCTGTTGCGCGTTCACGCTCTGTTCCATACGTGTGAGATTCCTCACGGCCGCCTCGGCATATTCTTGTTTCAGCTCGACGCCGACGAAGCGCCGCCCGAGCCGCACGGCCTCGTACCCCTCGCTCCCGATCCCGGCGAACGGTGAAAGAATCAGCTCGCCGGGATTCGACCAGAGCCGCACGCATCGCTCGATGGTCCCGAGCTGGAGCGGGCAAATGTGACGGTCATCATCGTCCGAGCGCGCCTCGCGCACATTCAGCGTGTCGGACTCCCGGATGTTGTACCAGATCGGCCGCGCCCACTCAATCCAGTCCTCGTTCGTGATGTCCGGGTGAATCGGTTCAGCATTATCGCCCGGCTTGCGGAACACGAGGATGTAGTCGGCCAGCGCCGGCCGAAGCCACGAGGAATCCTTCCGGAGCTGGACGAATAACAGCGCCTTGCTTTTGGTCCGGATCGCCTGCGCCTGCGGGTCCTTGTCGATGCACACCTCACCGTGATAGATCCAGCCCTCTCGGACATGGAGAGCGATGACGGCACCGCGCAGATCCGTCAGCCCGATGATCCCATGCGTTGCCTTCGTCGTCGTCGTCTGGGCAATGTGAACCGCCGACAGCCGACCCGGCTTCGTGACGCGCAGCACCTCGCGTACCACGTAGGCATAGTGGGCCAAGAACTCCTCGCGCGTCGCGCAGTTGCCGATGTCACGCTCGCTGTTTGTGTAGGTGTAGAGCGCGATGAACGGCGGCGAATAGACCGAGAAGTCCACCGACGCCTCGGGCACTGTCGGGAGCACCGCCACGCTATCGCCATAGTGCAGCGTCCACGCCGCGCCCCGCGACGTCTCGTTCACAAGCGTCTCGGTCTGTCGCTCCGTCACGCCCACCTCCTCTCGTTCCATCACGCGCACCGCGTCGAGCAACCCCTCGGCCATGCGCCGCGCTTCGACTTCTTTCTGCTGGACGTTCCGCACGATCCCGGTTTCGGCTTCTGAGACCACGATGTGGACCTGCACGGGCTCGGTCTGACCAAAGCGGTAGCAGCGTCGGATGCTCTGGTAGTACGTCTCATAGCTATCTCCGAGCCCGAGGAATGCCATCTGATGACAATGCTGGAGGTTCAGCCCGAACCCAGCAATGCGTGCCTTCGTGACAAGCACGCGCGCCTGGCCCGAGAGAAACGCCATGATCCGCTCCCGCTTCGTCCCCTCTGGATCATTCCCGGCCACGGACACGCAGTCGCCGTCTAGCGCCTCGGCGATCGCCTCTTGCTCGTCGTTCAGCCCGCACCACACGATCCACGGACCAGGCGTCGTCTCCACCAACTCCACGACGCGATCCGCGCGCGGCTTGAGCGATAGCCGCCGCGCCTTGGTGCGCCCGCCGATGCCGCCGAGCCCCATTGACGGGAACAGGTACTCGCCCGCGATCGGCGCATCCGTCGTGACGACATGTTCACGAATCTCGAGACCCGGCAGACGGTAGCCATCATCCGCGAATCCAAGATCAGAGGGCAATCGCATGAAGATGCCCCAGGACACCAGCCACCGATAAAACGCCTCGTGGGCATGGCCTTTCAGGCGCCACCCGTCCTCATCGTGGACGAACCATGTTGCGAGCATCTCCGCACGCGTCATGATCCCAAGGAACTCGCAGTGGTTCGCCAGCTCGGCGATGTCGTTTGGAGCCGGCGTCGCGGTGCAGCAGAGCCGATAGGGCGTCTCCGCGAAGGCGCGGATCAGCCGCGTGCGGGTTTTCCCATCATAGGCTTTCAGGATTGATGACTCGTCCAGCACGATGCCGTCGTACTGACCCGTGTCAACCTGATGCAGCCGTTCGTAGTTGGCGATCTCGATCTGGCCACCCGCACCGTGCGGGCGCACCGGGACACCGATTCGGTGGCCCTCGGCGATCGTCTGTTCGCCGACGCACAACGGCGCGAGGATCAGCACAGGACCAGGAATGTTGACTGCCCACGCGAGCTGCATGGCCGTCTTGCCGAGTCCGGTATCCGCGAAGATCGCGGCGCGCCCTTTGCGGAGCGCCCACGAGGTCAACGAAGCCTGAAACGGATACAGCGATGGCGGCAGTGAGCACTCAGTCAGGCCAACTCCCGACCACTCGCGACGCTTGCTCGCCAGAAACGACTCATACGCGCACGAGCCATCGCATTCCTCGAGACAGTACGACGTGCAGGGATGTCGCGGACTCATGTCCGCTGCTTGGTCATGTGGTAACTTCTGCAAAAGGGGCATCTATACACCCGCCGCTGCTCGCCCCCCGCCGTCTGCCGATGTGCGAGCGCGCGCCGCGCCGCCCAGCGATTCGGGTACGGGATCTTGCCGGAGGGGCAGGGCGGGGTCATGTCACCGAGACCTCCTTCAACTCATACACCTTGCGCTTCCCGCGTGCGCCACGCAAGGCCCACCCATGCACGGACACACGATTTCCCGCCGCGAGCACCCGCCGCACACGCTCCGCGACGGGCTCCGTCTGGAGCTTCGCCAGACGCTTGGTGATGTCCCCGGTGACGCAGCACTGGACGAAGAGGACGCCGGGCTGGCCGGGTTCGATCGCGAGCACGTCAAAGGCTCCGAACAGATCCTGCCGAATGCGTGCGTGCGGATTGAAATGTTCGACGACGGCGGCCAGACACCCGCGCTGACGCAACGCGGCGAGAGAGCGCGCGGTAGGGCTAGCCATTCTCCCACGTCCCCCGCCGGTGCCACCAGTCGCGCGCGCAGAGGCCGACGAGGCTCAAGAGGCCAAGGCCAAGGAGCGCGAGGGCGGCGAGCTCGAGGCGGGTCAGCGTCACCGCGGCCACTCCCGCACGCGGAGATCCTCCGGCCACTCGGACGGGTCGTGGCTCACGCGCCCCTTGATCGGCATCTGCTTGTGGAACACGCGGACGCCAGCCGCCTGCGCCTGCTGGATCGCCGCCCGCGCACACGCCTCATAGCCATCTTGGTTGCGGCGATTCGGGCCGCTCTCACAGCCGACGATGAGCCAGTCGAGCGGCTGCATCGGGTAACCCTGCTCTGGATATTCCGGGTGTGTCGTCGGGTAGACAGCGATGCCCCGAAGAACGTCCATGCGCCCGGAGTCATGGACGCGCGTTGAGGTGCGACCGTTGATCTTGCCGAAGTCCACCGGCCCCAGGGCCGGTTCGTAGCTCACGAACCTGACCGCCGCTGGCGTCTGGAGCAGCAGCGGGATGCGCGCGTCGGCGGTCGGCTGGTCCTCGACGGAGACGCCGAGGTGGGCGTTAGCAATGGGCCAGTCCAGTTCATCGAAGATGCCGGCCGCGCACGGAGACTTAGCGATGTCTGCCCAGCGAGCCCATCGCTGCATGTCTCTCTCGTCGCTCACCTGTTCGAGATACGCGCGCATCCGCTCCGGCCTCTTCGTCAGAACCTGAAACGTGTGCTGCGGCGCCAGCGCCATCACCGCGAAGATCCGGTCGATCCACTCGTCGGGCATCCACGCGCCGAACAGGTCTGTCATCGAGCAGACGAAGATCCGGCGCGGCGTGCGCCAGCGGAGCGGCGCCGCCAGGATGCGCTCGTCGAGGAACAGCTCCACGTCCGTGAGCGCCGGCACCGTGTAGTCCACGCCGTTCCCCCGCCAACCATTCATCGTGGCGGCGTAGCAATGGCGGCATCCCTCACTGATCCGCTGGCAGTACCAGCCGACCTTGCCGGTGACCCGGTGCCGGGCGCGGATCGGAGTCCACGTCGCCCCCGTCCACGCGATCCCGGTGCGCTCAGCCACGCGGGGCCTCCAGCGCGCGGTCGAAGAGGGCGAGGAGGGCGTCAGCGGCGTCAAGCAATCCGTCTCGTGTCGCTTCTGCGACTTGCACTCGGATTCGTTCCGCCACCTCCTCCCGCGCCGGCCGGTGCTCTCGCCAGTACGCGCGGACGGCAGTGGCGAGGTCGTCTCCGCAGGCCACGCTCACATTATCTACGTAGGTCTTACCGTCCACGATGAGTTGGAGTCGATCCGCCAGCGGGTCGCTCATCATCTTCATCGCCACTCCGCCGTGATGGTGTAGGGTCCCCTCCCGCGCTTCGGCCCCAGCGCCCGGCACAGCGCGCCGCTCCGGCCGCAGCGGTGCCTGCCGCGGTGCCCGGGCTCGCGCGAGCACCGACAGCTCCAGAACCGCCGCCGCGCCCCGCAGAGCTTCGCCATCACCCCTCCTCGCCGCCCAGCCGGGCGAGCAGCGCGGCGCGGCAGGCGTTCCAGCCATTCGTGTACACGGCGTCATCGACGTCGTCCTGGGTTGGATAGTCCTTGCGCGGCGGGTCAAGCCGCGCCTCCGGCACCCGCGCGCGTGCGAACGCGAGGGAAGCGCGGGCGGCGACATTCCACGTATCTCTTGTCAAACCAATCTCGTGCCACATGCGCTCCCACTCCTCGTCCGGCAAGCTTAGGCGCGCTTTATCAGTATAGACGGCACGCCACATATCCTTCGCCAGCGCCTCGACGACGTGTCGCGTGGCGTCGGTCACCGCGGCACCGTTACGACCACCTGGATCGCCTCGCCCTGCAACGTGATGATCTCGACGTGGATGCTGCGCCGCCCATGCTTCGGTCCCTCCCGATAGGTCCATGCCGAGACACTCTGAGGCTGACCGTAAGCGATCCTGACACGTTTCAGCAGGGGCTGCTGGGCATCCTTACGTCTGGTGTCGGTGATGATGCGGGGATCAGTCATTGGCCAGCCAGCCGGGCGAGCATCACCGCGCGGATGACGCGAGCCCTCCGACGGAAGCTCTCCGTCCATGCGTCATTGGGATTGACCGTCTTCGGCCACACGTCCGGATCGCACCCAGACGCCAGCCGAGCCAACTCCTCCTCATCCGGCACCCGCGCGCGGGCGTAGGCGCGGACGGCGGCGGCGAGGGCGGGCGCACAACGCCATTCGGCGCCGAGGCGCGCCTGAATCATCTCCGCCAGCGGGTCACTCACGGCGCCGTCCCCCGCGTGCCGCGCCTCCACGCGCGCCCGCTCGTCGTCTGTGATCGGCGTGTCGTCAGTCATGGTGTCCTCCGCGCGAGGGCGTCGCGCACGCGCTCCCGCACAATGACTTGCTCCACGCACACGGGGCACGTCCGCCCGGCGTTTCCTTGAGCGTCCCAATGCGAGTGGTCTGCGAGGCGCCCGCGCTGCCGCACATCTTCTAACGCCTCCTCCAGCTCCCGCACGCGCGCCGCGTCGGCAAGCTGCTGGCGGGCCAGCGCCACGAGGCGGTCACGGTCCCCGATGGCGAGGATGAGGCAGCGCACGCCCAGCACTTCCGTGATAGGCTTCGTTCGCACGGCCTCCACGAACTCGGCGTCGTTCATGGCGTCTCCTCCTGTGCGCGGATCGCGGAAGCACGGCACTCAGTCCAGTCCCCACGCGCAAAGTTCACGTGCCACCATCCACGAGCATCTTTTCGCCGAACAGGTGGAACAATATCCTCCTGGCATCGTAGGCACATCACTTTGACATCCGCCTTCCGCTGCGCCCGTCGCGCCTCGGCGACGACGACGGCACACTTGTCAGCAGCAAGACGGGCGAACTCACTTACCAGCGATGCGCAATCCTCGCGTGAAAGCACCTTCTCGTGTACAAGGATCAAGGCAAGAGGCTGAAAGGTGGCAAATAACTCTGCCCGCAACCCCTCGCGGGTCAGGTCAGGCATGGCGCCCCACCCATCGTGCCCGCCCGCCGGCTGAGCCAGTTTCGATCTCCTGCATCTTTCTCTGCGCCTCTCGCCACTCGCGCACGAGGATGGGCGCGGGGCGCTCGGTGCCACAGCACCGAGCATGCTTGATCTGCAGCTCGAGGCGCGCCGCCTCGGCGTCGAGCGCGCGGAGACGGTGGAGAGGGATGGTGTTCATGTGTCGCCTCCTGTGCGCGCCTTCAGCCAGGTCAGCAAATTACTCACCTGCTCGATGTCGGCCTGATCCAGCGCGACCCCGCCGAGATAAGTCTGAGCCGCCTGCGCCTTGTCGCCCGCCGGCACGCTCCTCGCAAGACGCTTGATCTCGGCGATGAGCCCCAGCCGCTCTTCGTCTCTGGGCTGCTCGCGGGCCTCGGGTGCCTGGTTGCCGCCGTGCGGCGTCGGGCTCACGCCACCTGAAGCCCACGCCGCGAGCCGCTGGCCCGCCGCTTCGTCCAAGAGATGCCCGGCCGGGAAGCAGACCTTGTGCTGCTCCTGGAGTTTGATCGGCAGGCCGACGCCGGGGCGCTCGTCGTGCAGCATGAAGCTGGCCGTCATCTCATACATCCAATTCTTTTCGCAGATCGGCTGCCAGCCCGCGTCCGCGATCTTCGTTACGTCGCGCCCCTTCTTCTCATCGAACTCTCTCGTGAACTTGATCTTCGGCTCAGCGCGCAGACAGACGATCAGGTGCGCGCGGCACTGGAGCAGCCGCGAAACCATGCGCTTGTGCGCCAGTTTCGGCTCTCGCCACGCCAGCACCTGTGTCTGCTCGGTGCCGCCCAGGCGCTCGTGCGCGGCGTCGTGGAGATCCTGACAGCCGCCGTCGCCGGCCCACTCGTGACTCAGGGAATCCACGACGATCACCGGATAGCCCGCGCCCTCGGCCGCCGCAATCGCGTCTGCATAGGCCGACGGCGCGAAGGGTGGCTTCAGATCGCAGTGATCGAAGTCGAATCGCTCGGCGTAGTGCAGCGCCCGGCCCGCCTCGGTGTCGATGAGCGCGACGCGCCCGCGATCCCCCGCGAGTCCACGCGCCAGCCGGAGCGCGGAGTACGTCTTGCCTGACCCGCTGCTCCCGGCGAGCGCGAGGAGCACGCTGGTCTGCTCACGGATCGCCTTGCGGAACGTGTAACTCATAGCTCCTCCACCTCGCCCTCCGGTGCCGTCACCAGCCGCCGCTCATCCCACTGCGTCAGCGCGTAGCCGGGCGGCTCCACCCAGCAGGTGCGGCTCGGGTAGCCGGGCCACTCGTCACGCTCCCGGCAGTGCCGCCAGAGCGTGACGGCGTGCGCGCGTTTGGCTTCCGCGAACGCCTTGAACGCAGGCGACAGACCCACGAAGGACACGGCGTAGGGTGGCTCCGTCTCCTGGACGACGAACACGAAATCAGCATCGCCCGTCACGGCCCGAAGCCCGAACGCCGCCTGCACGTCGTACCCGAGGGCGAGCAGTTGCGTCCGCGCCCAGGCGTCAGGCTCGGCACTGCCGCTCGTCGTCTTGTAGTCCACCACCACGCGCCCGTCTTGGCTCACGACGTCGGGGCGACAGCGGCACCAGACCGGTCCCTCCTGCCAGAGCAGCGTCTGCTCGACGCGCCCCGTTGCGAACGTCTCGGCCAGCTCACTGACGCCGATCATGTCGCGCGCTACGTCGAGCATCGCCCGCACGGCGTCGAGCTTGTGCGCCAGCAGCGGGAGCTTGCCGGCCGCGCGCGCCTCGTCACGCGCCAGCCGCGCCGCCTTCGTGCGCCAGTCGTCCGCCTCCACGACCACGAGGCGCGAGTCATCCTGTTCGAGTAACAGGGCGTGCGCGAGCGTGCCGAGGTCGGTCTGCTCCGTCGCCTCGGGCGCCCAGGCCGGATTGAGCCGAGGATGCGCCAGCCAGGCGTGCCGCGCGCTGCGCGTCAGGAGCAGGTGCGCGACAGACGCCGACAGCGACGGCTCCGGGGCCGGATCGCGGATGTACTCGTGTAGGGTCATGACGCCTCCCGATTCATCGCCCGCGCCACCGGGAACAGTTGCGCGCTCCCGCACGCGGGGCAGGTGATGCCATCCTGAAAAATGGCGGAACACTCAACGCACAGCAGCGCGCGCTCCAAACGGATGTGCCGGCGGCGCCGCTCCTCCTCGACCTGCGCCAGCCGAGCCTCGAGCTGCTCGCGGAGGTTCATGGCTTCCGACACCACTCGCTCCGCATCGATGAACGTATCTCGTTGACGCGCCGCCAGAACACTCGCGCGGCATCGTCCATCGGACCGTGCCAGACCACGCCGTCCTTCGTGACGGTCAGGATCGCGGTCTGTTGTTCGTCCACGAAGACCAGTCTCGCCGGAGGAGGCACCAGCCGCGGGTCTGACGAGATCGATGACTCGCGCCGCGCCATGCCGGCGTCTTCGGCTCCCGTGGACACCATGAGCCCGAGCGCAAGAGCCCCGAGCCAGCGGTTAGTCATTGAGTCCTCCGATCCTCCGCACGCGCTTGAGCACGGTCTCCAGCTGTTCCGCCCATGCCTCGCAGACATCATGCCCCTCTTGCCTCAGTCCGCCGATCACGTCGAGCAGCTCCTTCTCCGCGAGCTTCGCCTGTTCGGCGCGGGTCGATGCGTCGGTCATCCGTCGCACTCCACGCACCGATACCGATTCCCCCGCACGATCACCACGGCCGCGGCGCGCCGGCAGTCCGGGCAGGCGACGTACTGCTCTCCCAGCAGGACCAGCGCGCTCCCGTCGTCGCGGACCGTGACGAACAGGGACTCGCGGATCTCGCGGGGCAGGGGCGGCGCGGCCTGGACGCGGCAGGTCATTGCGGCGCCTCCCACTCGAGCGTCCCTTTGGCTTCGCGGAGCCCGTAGCAGTCCAAACACATCGTCTCGGGGTCCGTCTCCGTCTGCGTCTCATGGCCGTGGTGCCCCAACTCGCTGAGCAACACTTCGTAGTTGTGCGCCAGCGCGCGCAGGCTCGACGACAGGTCGGCGGCACGACGGAACCAAAGGCTCCGCTCTTTGTCTTGTCGCCCGGCCAACGTCCGAAATGTCTCAGCGGTCCGCTCGGCGTCTCGCAGCCTCGCGCGAAGATGGGCAATACGCTCAGCATCGTCGGCGTACTCGTAGTCACTCATCGCGCGTCCACCCACGCCAGCGCCCCATACGCCGCGACGCACGCCAGCGCCAGGAGCGCGGCCAGCAGGGAGTCCCGGAGCGCGACGCGGGGTGACTGAGGGTCCCGCGCCGCGCCCCGCCCGCCGCCCGAGTGCGGCGAGGTCATGACAACGCCACTTTGCACGCCCGACACGGCCACCCGCCCGCGCCCCCGCATTGGTTACACACCACGCGGTCGTCGAACTCCGGCTCGGCGCAACAGCATGAATCCTCACCGCAGTTGTGCTCGTCGCCCTCGCCGCCGCAGGACCAGCACGGAATCCAGCCGCCCTCGCAATCGACGGGATGCGGCGAGGTCATGAGTGCTCCCCAAACGTGTCGAGAATCCAGCGGGCGAATGCAATGGCTTGCTGTTCTCGGAGCAGCGTGGTTGTCCCGCCGTTGCGAAGCTCCAGGATTGGCTCGAAGCCGAGAGAGCCATGTGCTACTCGCGCGGAGATCACCCCGGAATTCCCCGGGAGCGGCTCCTCTCCCAGCTCCCAAACCGGTCGCAACGCTTTGAGCCGATCTGCCTCATAATCCTGTCCGACCCACTCGCTCGCCTTGCTCATCGGTCCATCTCCCTCCTCAGCGCGCACCGCATCGGGTGCCGCCACAGCGCCGCCGCCCAGCCGACCAGCGCGACGGCGAGGGCGCCGGACAGGCACCCGAGCCAGAAGAGGAGCCAGCCCTCGGTGGGAGTCATGCCCGCCATGCCTCGCCCTTGATCCAGAAGATCGGGAGCCGGCCGCCGTACACCCCTGGCTGCGCGATAGCCAGCATCGACGGGATGGACTCAGAGTAGTCGTGACAGCCAACACAAGCGCGGGCCGCCCAGCCTGCGCCGCCGTTCGACCCGCGCGCGAACTGGCGGAGGATCTCGGGATCGGGCGTCATATCGTTCCCTCAGCGCCGAAATCTGGGAGTCCGTCACCATCGGGCTCGAGGCACGCCCAGAGATGCAGGCAGTACGGATGGATGTTGACGTGCCGCGCTTGACGGGGAAAGACTTGCACGGCTTGACACGCATCGGTGACGAACACGCGCTTGACGTCGGCGAGATCGTCGTAGCTCGGAATGTACTTGGCCCGAGAGACGGAGACGTGGAGCCACCAGCGCCCATCGTGAGCACCCACGGACACGATGACGCGCCGACCATCGCGGTGCTCGAAGGCTCGCTGGCCGTGCAGGTCCGGAAGATGCGCTGGGATCGGGAGCTCGATCCAGGGATGGAACGGCAGTGAATCCACCCAGCGATTCGTGCGCCGTTTTGCTTCCTGCCACTCGGCTTCGCTAATGAGCAGGCTCACGGCCGCCGCCGCTCCTCCGGACGCCGGTCGTCGAACGGCATGCCCCGGAGTCGATCAGTCGGGAGGCTGTCGTGGAGGTGCCGCTCCGCGCGGCGTGCCACCACGCACGCCCGACGGGCCACCACGCAGAGCGATACGGCCGCGAGCCCGCAGACGCCGACGACGACGCCGGCCAGGAACGCGAGGGCGACGATCACAGCGAACATCCAGTGCGGCACCGGCCGAGGTAGCGCACCGGCCGGCCGCAATGGCCGCATCGAATGGACACGGCGAGTGCGCGCGGCTTGTCTGTAGCTACGATGTCGCCACAAGAGAAACACCGACGCCCTGTGAGCAGCCGGTAGAGAGGCGTGCCGGTCATCGCGCTGTCACCGTCCCTAGCTTCGGCGCCTGGTGCGAGCCGGCACAGGTGGCCACCGGGCCGGCCGGTTTGCTGCTGCCGACCGTGTGAGCGGGGATCGTGCCCTTGAAGGTCAGCGTGAAGATCCGGTCGCACGTCGCGCAGTGGCCGCGGCCGCGGGTCATCTCTTGCTCCTCCGCCCGATCCGCTGGAACGTCGCGAGCGCGGCCAGCGCGAGGACCGTGCCGACCCTGGTCAGGCGGCGCGTGCCGCGCGTCGTGAGGCTGAGCCCCTTGGCGTCCTCGCGGACCTGGATGATGACGGGCCGGCGCGTGC
>Ga0209001_1000161_pt1 | contig 14689 bp, 13 predicted proteins | sample Rifsed13ft2_FD_184006 | JGI IMG/M metagenome (GOLD analysis project Ga0209001, IMG submission 184006) | Soil microbial communities from Rifle, Colorado, USA - sediment 13ft 2 (SPAdes) (version 2) | ecosystem: Environmental > Terrestrial > Deep subsurface > Rock core/Sediment | place: Rifle...
ACGGTGAACACCGCCCGGAAAGTCTCAGCGCCGCTGTAGATCGCTTCGATCAGATCCCGGTATCGCTCGACGACATGGCCGCGGCGGAGTTTGCGCGTGCGTGTCATCTCGTCGTCGTCCGGGTGGAACTCCTTGTACAGAGAGACAAAGCGGCCGACGCGCCACTCGGGCTTCAGCCGCGCGTTTGTCTCGCGCACCAGCCTGTGGAGGAGTCGCAGGACTTCCGGCTTCTGTGATAGGTCGGTGTAGGAGGTGTACGCGATGCCCCGGTCCTCGGCCCACTTGCCGACGTGCCGCATGTCGATGTTCAGGATGGCGGCCAGGTAGGGCTGCCCCTCGCCCACGACCATGGCTTCCTGAACGTAGGGGGTGAACCGCAGCAGATCCTCGATGACGCGGGGCGCGACCTTCACCCCGTCCGGCTTCTGGATCACGTCGCCCATGCGGTCGAACATAATGACATCGCCGCTGGGATCCAGCGTCCCATAGTCCCCAGAGTACAGCCACGCGTCGCGCAGCGCTCGGGCGGTGGCCTCGGGGTTGTTGTGGTAGCCGAGAAAGACGGAGGAGCTGTGGCTGAGGATCTCTCCTTCCGCGGAGATGCGCACCTCGGTGTTGGCGATCGGCGCCCCCATCGTCCAGAATCGGACCTGCCCATCGCGGTGGATACACGAGATCCCGGCGATCTCGGTCTGACCGTAGATCTGCTTGAGGTTCAACCTCATGGCACGGAAGAACTTGAAGTAGTCGGGACCCAAAGACGCTCCGCCGTTCCAAGCAACGCGCATCCGGACCATCCCGATCTTGTCCAGGATGGGCCGGTAGACCACCCAGTAGCCGAGAAACCACAGCGCCTGCAGCCACCACGGGACCGGCTTGCCTTCCGCCTCCAGTTCCACGGCCCGGATGCCCACCCGCATCGCCGCATTGGTGATGGCCCGGCGGAGGGGCCCCGCGTCGAGGATGCGCACGGTGAGGGCCGAGTGCAGCCCCTCGTAGATTCGCGCCGGGGCGAAGGTGAAATGCGGCCCGATCTCCCGGAAGTCCCGCTGCGCCGTCTCCGGCTCCTCGGGGAAGTTGACGGTGAAGCCGACGATCTGGTGCAGGCTGAAGGAGATCATCTGCTCCCCGATCCAGGCGAAGGGGAGGTAACTGACGAACTCGTCGTGCGGCGCGATGTGCGGTTCCACCGCCAGGAAGTTCTCCGCCTGGCTCAGGAGGTTCCGGTGGGAGAGCATGGCCAGCTTGGGCAAGGCGGTGGTCCCCGAGGTCTGGCAGAGGATGGCCACTTCCTCGCCCTGCCCTTTGGCCACCAGGGCGGCGAAGCGCTCCGGTTCCCGCGCCTGCGCCTCCCGCCCCAGTGCCGCCAGGTCGCTGAAGGCGATCAACTTCGCGTGGCGGTAGCGCCACATCCCCCGCCAGTCCTCCACGATGATCCGCTCCACGGTGGGCAGGCGGGACTCCATGTCCAGGATCTTGTCGGTCTGCTCCTGGTCCTCGCAGAAGACGAACCGCGCCCCGGCGAAGTTGATCAGCTCCGCCAGTTGCTCCGCCAGGCTGTCCTGGTACATGCCACAGGAGATGGCGCCGATGGCCTGGGCGCCCATGGCGATGTAGAATTGCTCGGGCCGGTTATCGCCGATGATCATGATGATGTCGCCCCGCTGCAGGCCCAGCGCGGCGAGTCCCAGGGCGCAGGCGCGCACGTGGTCCAGGTACTGCCGCCACGTGATCTCGTGCCAGATGCCGAACTCCTTCTCCCGGAAGGCCACGCGGTCCCCGAAGCGTTCCGCGTTGTCCACCAGGCGCTTGGGGAAGGTGTCCAGCGCGGTGCCGGGGACGGGGAAGGTTGCGGGCGGGCGTTCGAGAAGGGTCTGGGCGCTCACGCCTCTTCGCCTCCCCCCCGCCCGCCCCCGCCGACCACTGCATGGTCCTCGCCCAGATAGGCGCGGATCACGTCGGCGTGGTGCTGGATCTCTTGCGGCGGGCCCTCGGCGATCTTCTTGCCGTAGTCCATGCAGATCAGCCGGTCGCAGAGGTCCATGATCACGCCCATGTCGTGCTCGATCAGGATCATCGGCAGACCCCGCACCTCGCGCAGTTCCAAGATGTAGCGCGCCATGTCCGCCTTCTCCTCCGCGCTCATCCCGGCCATCGGTTCGTCGAGCAGCAGCAGGCCGGGCGCCATGGCCAGCGCCCGCCCCAGTTCCACCTTCTTCTGGATGCCGTAGGGGAGTTCGGCCACGCGGTGGTTGCGGTGCGCCTCGATTTCCAGAAAGTCGATGATCTCCTCCACGCGGGCGCGGTGGCGCAGGAACTCCCGCTCCGCCGGACCCCAGTAGAGGCCCCCGGCCAGGACGCCGCTGCGCATGTGGATCAGGCGGCCGGACATGATGTTGGCCAGCGCGCTCATCGCCGGGTAGAGGGCGATGTTCTGGAAGGTGCGGCCGATGCCCAGCCGCGCCCGCACGTGCGGCGGCTGGTGCGTGATCTCCCGCCCGCCCAAGTGAATGCGGCCGCTCTGGGGATGGTAGAAGCCATTGATGCAGTTGAGCACACTGGTCTTTCCGGCGCCGTTGGGGCCGATGATGCCGAGTAGTTCCCCGGCCCGGAGCGAGAAGGACAGCCCGTCGATCGCCACCAGCCCGGCGAAGGAGAGGGTGAGGCGTTCCACCGTGAGGACGGTGTCGACGAGCGGCAGCTCCGGCCCCATTGGGGAACTGAATTAGGCCTCCCCGCACGCGCTTCCTGCCCTGGCTCGGGTGCGCAAGGCGTCCCGTGCGGCGCGGCGAATCACTGCCCTGTGGAGACCTTCTACGATCCACGCGAAGGCCTGCCACGGCACGAGTGGGACGACTGGATGCACCAGCGCCTGGGCAGGACCGTGGCGCTGGCTTCCCGCCGCACGGCTGCGGGGCGGATGGCCGTCGAGGCCGCCGGGAAGCCGCTCTCGGACCTGCGCTGGCCGGAGGATCTGCCGCAGCTGCCCCTCCTGCGCAAGGGGGATCTGCCGGCGCTGCAGGCCGCTGAACCGCCCTTTGCAGGGTGGAATGCCGTGCCCATCGAGGCGCTGAGCCGCGTTTTTGTGTCACCTGGGCCGATCTACGACCCCGAGGGGCGGATCGAAGACTACTGGGGGTTTGCGCCGGCGCTGCACGCCGCGGGGTTTCACCGGGGCGACCTCGTGCTGAATACCTTCGCCTACCACCTCACCCCGGCCGGACACATGATGGATGGAGCGCTGGCGGCCCTGGGGTGCGTGACCATCCCGGGCGGCACCGGAAACACCGAGGTCCAGGCCCGCACCGCCCGGGACCTGCGCATCCGGGGCTTCATCGGGACGCCCTCGTTCCTGGCCACTCTCCTCGAGAAGATGGAGGGCCCGTCGTCCTTCGCGGTCGCCTTCGTTTCTGGGGAGATGCTTCCCGATCGCCTGCGCCGTGATCTGGAAGCGCAGGGGGTCCGGGTGTCGCAGGGATACGCCACGGGCGACGTGGGCCTGATCGCCTACGAGTGCGACGAGCGGAGTGGCCTGCACCTGTCGCCGCGGGTTTTCGTGGAGATCGTGGACCCCGAGAGCGGTGCGCCGCGGCCGCCCGGTGCCATCGGCGAGGTGGTGATCACCCACCTCAGTGAGATCTATCCGCTCCTGCGGTTGGCCACCGGGGACCTCTCGGCGCTGGAGGCGGCGCCGTGTCCCTGCGGCCGCGGCGCGCCCCGTCTGGTGCGCCTGATGGGGCGGGTGGGGGACGCGGTGAAGGTCCGCGGCATGTTCGTCCATCCGAACGAGGTGCGCTGGGCGATGTCCCGCGTCCCGGAGGTGGCTCGATACCAACTGGTGGTCACCCGGGAAGGCCACCAGGACCGTCTGGTCGCGCGGGTGGAACTGCCCTCCGGCGCGGACCCATCCGCCGCCGTCGCGGCGCAGCTGCGGGAGACGATCAAACTCCGCGCGGACGTGGAGGTCCTCCCCCCGGGGACGCTGCCGGCGGATGCCCCCGTTATCGTGGACGAGCGGCGTTGGGACTAAGGCGATTCGTCCCAGAGTTCCGGAGAGTTGCCCACCCAAAGTTCCGAGTATTGTATGATAGGTGATAGTTTGCGGCCGGCCACCGCTGCTGCCGGAGTCCGGGGCCGTGGCGTGGCCTGGCCTTCTCAGCGCCCGGATTCTCTCCGGCGCTTCCGACCTGACGGGCGGTTGGTGCGGGGCCGGATCGAGTGACAGGCTCTCCGGAGTCTGGCGCGCGGGGCGGATGGTGTGCGGGGGAAGGTCGTAGCGGTGGGCCGGAGCCGGGAAGGATGGTGGGTGGCGTGACAGAGGTTCGCGTGGGCAAGGATGAGAGTCTGGACAGCGCGCTGCGTCGGTTCAAGCGTCAGGTGAAGCGGTCGGGCGTCCTCAGCGAGGCCAAGCGGCACGAGCACTACGAGAAGCCCAGCGCCAAGCGCCGGCGGAAACTAGCGCGCCGGAAGCGCGACGCCCGATAAGCCCGGAGCCTTTCCGGCGGTGGGTCTCGGGGAGCAACTGGAAGCGGATCTTCGCCAGGCTTTGCGCGCCGGCGACGCCGTGCGCGTCTCCACGATCCGGCTCACCCGCGCCGCGATCAAGAACGCGGAGATCGAAAAGCAGCGGCCGCTGACCGACGAGGAGATCCAGGACATCCTCCTGGGGGAAGTCAAACGGCGGCGGGAGGCTATCGAGGCCTTCGAGCGCGGCGGGCGGGACGACCTGTCGCGCAAGGAAGCCCTGGAGATGGCGATCCTCACCCAGTACCTCCCCGCGCCCCTGTCGGAAGAGGAGTTGCGGCGCATCATCGCGGAGGTCGTCACCGAACTTAGCGCCGCCTCGCCGGCCGATACCGGCCGCGTCATGGCCGCCGTCATGCCGAAGGTGCGGCGGCGTGCCGAGGGCGCGGTCGTCAACCGGCTGGTGCGGCAGGCCCTGGGCGGGTGACGTCCCGGCGGCGCCGTCCCGGTCCATCATCCCGGCGGGAGAAGGCCATGGCTCGACGCAAGGCAGGCAAACCGGTGAAGCGCGCCCGCAGCGCCGGAGGCGTGGTCTTTCGCCGGGCGGCCGCGGGTCCAGAGATTCTGCTGCTGCAGCACGAGGGCGGCAAGTGGATGCTGCCCAAAGGCACCATCGAAGCGGGCGAGACTCCCGAAGCCGTGGCCCGGCGGGAGGTGCAGGAGGAGAGCAACCTTTCGCACCTCCGCGTCGCGGGTGACCTGGGCGAAGAGCGCTACTTTTTCTTCTGGCGCTCCGAGGACACCTACTACGACAAGACGGTGCACTATTATCTGATGGAGTTCCTCGGCAGCGAGGAGCCCACGCCGCAGAAAGAGGAAGGGTTTATCGCCTGCGAGTGGGTCCCCCTCGACGAAGCGATGGCGCGGATCAAATATAGGGAAACGCGGGAGATCATCCGCCGGGCGCGGGAGGCCCTGGAGTCCGGTGCCCCGGTGCGGACGGGCGGATGAGTCCCGGCATCCTGCGGCTGCGGAGGTTTCCCTAGTCATGGATCCCGCGGAGCGGCGGCGGATTGTCGAGGAGACGTTCCGCAAGTATGGGGAGTTCGTCAATCCCGGGCTGGTCCTGCTCTTTCGCCTCGGCGGCGAGACCGTGGAGTGGGAGGCCGAGGGGGCGATCGTCCGGGACATCGACGGGAAGGAGTACCTGGACTTCTCCGGCGGCCCCGCCGTTTTCATCCTGGGGCACCGCCATCCCCGGGTGGTGCAGGCGGTCATCGAGCAGATTCAGCGCATGCCCGCATCAGTCCGGGCCATGCCGCGTCCGGCGGAGGCCGATCTGGCAGCCCTCCTGGCCGAGGTCACGCCGGGGGACCTGCGGTTCAGCTTCTTCTGTCACAGCGGCTCGGAAGCCAATGAAGGCGCGATCAAGCTCGCGCGCCTGGCGACGGGGAAACCCGGCATCATCGCGACCGAGGGAGCCTTCCACGGCAAGACCATGGGAGCGCTCTCCGCCAGCGGCCGGGACAAATACCGCCAGCCGTTTCAACCCCTCGTGCCCGGCTTTGAGCACGTCCCCTTCGGTGACGCCGACGCTCTAGAGCGGGCAATCGACGATCGGACCGGCGCGTTTATGGTCGAGCCGATCCAGGGCGAGGCCGGCGTGCGCCTTCCCCCCGACGACTACCTCCCGCGGGTGCGGGAGATCTGCGACCGCCGCGGCATCCTGCTGATTGTTGATGAAGTGCAGACAGGCATGGGGCGGACGGGGCGCATGTTCGCCTGCGAGCACGCGGGCATCGTGCCCGATATCCTGACGACGGCGAAAGGTCTGGGCGGTGGGGTCATGCCCCTGGGGGCCTTCACCGCACGGCCACACGTGTGGGAGAAGATGACGGCCGATCCGTTCCTCCACTCGTCGACCATGGGGGGCAACCAGGCGGCGTGCGCCGCGGGCGTGGCCACGATCCGCACCATCCTGGAAGAGAACCTCCTCCCCCGCGCCACGGAGATGGGGAACCTCCTGCTGGCCGGCCTGCGCGAGCTGCAACGGCGACACGCGAGTCTCATCCGCGATGTCCGCGGCAAGGGGCTACTGCTCGGGGTGGAGTTTGAGAACTCGGACATCGCCTTGATGGTGGCCGGCTGGGCGTTGCCCCGCGGGTTGATCGCTTACTTCTCCCTGAATAACCCGACGGTGCTGCGCATCGCCCCGCCGCTGATCATCACGCGGGAACAGATTGCCACGGGCCTGGACCGTCTCGACGGAGCCCTCAACGACGTGACGCAACTCCTCCAGGAGGTGGAATCCTCGCCGTAGGGCGCCCGGTTATCGTCGCCTGCGGCCGGGCCCGGGGAGTCCAGGGGAGGGGTTTTGACAGGGTCGGGTTTCCGGCTATAGTGGAAGGGCCAGCAAAACGCGGCCGGTGGAGTTGGGCCGGCCGGCGATGACGGGGTCAATCCCCGGGGCGGTCAGGAGAGAGGAGGCGGCGGTGCGAGCCTCCGGCCGCGACGGGGGGCGCCGCCCCAGAGCCGCGGATGATGCCGGGAGGTAGGAGTCCGCCGGGGTTCGCCCGTAACCGCGAGACGAGCGCCGGGCGGGCGCGCAGCGCCGGCCCGGAAGCGGGGTGGTACCGCGGGAGCACCTCTCGTCCCTCAGGATGAGAGGTGTTTTTGTTGGGGTGAGGGAGCGATGACAGCCACAACCTGGACCTGGACGCGAATCCGAGAAACGTTTCTTCAGTTCTTCGCCGAACGCGGGCATACCATCGTGCCCAGCTCCCCCCTGGTGCCCGCCGGCGACCCGACCCTGCTCTTCACCAACGCGGGGATGGTGCAGTTCAAGAACGTCTTCCTCGGTCTGGAGCAACGGCCCTACGACCGCGCCGTCACGGTGCAGAAGATCATGCGCGTCGCCGGCCATCACAACGACCTGGAAGACGTAGGTCCCAGCCCGCGGCACCACACGTTCTTCTTCATGTGTGGCAATTTCGCGTTCGGGGCCTACTTCAAGCGCGAAGCCATCCGGTACGCCTGGGACCTGGTGACCGACGTGTTTGGCATCGATCCCGGCCGCCTGTTCTTCACCGTGTACCTGCCGGATGATGAGTCCTTCAATGCCTGGCGTGACCTGGGCGTGCCCGCGGACCGCATCTACCGGATGGGGGAGAAGACGAACTTCTGGATGATGGGCCCTGTCGGCCCCGTCGGCCCGAACTCCGAGATCCACTATGATTGGGGACCGGAGTTCTGCAGCTGTGGCCGCCCCGACTGCAGCGTGGCCCTGGACAACGACTGCCACCGCTGGCTGGAGATCTGGAACCTGGTCTTCATGCAATTCGATCAGACCGCGGACGGCACGCGCACCCCGCTGCCCCGCCCGGGGGTGGACACCGGCATGGGGTTGGAGCGGATCGTCTCCGTCCTGCAGCAGGCGCCCAGCACGTACGACACCGACTTCTTCACGCCGATCTTCTCGCGGATTCAGTCGCTGTTCGGTCACTCCAGGGAGGAGCGGGCGCGGGCCCTCATCACCTACCGGGTCATCGCCGACCACGCGCGCTCCACCGCGTTCCTCATCGCCGACGGAGTGATGCCGGGCAACGAGGGGCGGGCCTACGTCCTGCGGATGATTATGCGCCGGGCCGTGAGGTACGGCCGGCGGGTGGGACTGGAGCGGCCGTTCCTCAGCGAGGTGACCGACACGGTCGTAGAGACGATGGGCGAGGTCTATCCGGAGTTGGCGCAGCGCCGGGAGTTCATCCGCCGCACCGTTATCGCCGAGGAGGAGCGCTTCGGCCAGACCCTCGCCGTGGGGCTGCAGCGTCTGGACGAGGCGATCGCGGAATTGCGGCAGCGCGGCGGCACCGTCTTGCCCGGTGAGGCCGTCTTCCGCCTCTACGACACCTTCGGCTTCCCCCTGGAGATGACCCGCGACGTGGCGCGCGAGCAGGACCTCACCGTGGACGAGGCGGGGTTCCAGGAGGCGATGGCGCGGCAGCGCGAGCGCGCCCGCGCGGCGAGCGGGTTCGCCGGGGAGGCGGAGGCCGTAGTCGCGCGCGTCCTCAGTGACGTGCCCGCCACGACCTTCCTGGGCGACAAGTCGCACCAGGCCCGCGCCAAGGTGCTGGCCCTGCTGCGGCGCGGGGAGCGGGTGGAGGAGGCGCGGGAAGGCGAGGAGGTGGAGGCCGTCCTCGACCGCACGCCCTTCTATCCCGAGGGCGGCGGCCAGGTCGGCGACACCGGCCGCATCGGCCACCGCCGCGGCGAGATCGCCGTGGCGGACACGCAGAAGGTGGGGGAGGGGATTATCACCCACCGCGGCCGCGTCACGCGGGGGAAGGTCCGCGTCGGCGACGGCGTCCGCGCCGCGCTCGACAGCGCGCGGCGGCGGGACATCATGCGCAACCACACCGCCACCCACCTGCTGCACAGGGCATTGCACGAAGTGCTGGGGGATCACGCCAAGCAGGCGGGATCGCTGGTGGCGCCCGACCGGCTGCGCTTCGACTTCACGCACCTCTCCGCCCTCACGGCGGAGGAGCGCGCGGCCGTCGAGCGGCGCGTCAACGAGAGGATTCTCGAGGCGCTGCCCGTGCGCCCGCGCTGGACGTCCTACGAGGACGCGCGGCGTCAGGGCGCCATGGCCCTCTTCGGGGAGAAATACGGCGACCGCGTGCGCGTGGTGGAGATCGATGACTACAGCCGCGAACTCTGCGGCGGCACCCACCTGGACAACACGGCCGAGATCGGCCTCTTCAAAATCGTGACCGAGGGGAGTGCTGCCGCGGGCATCCGCCGCATCGAGGCGGTGACCGGCCGCGGCGCGATGGAGTATCTGCGTGCGGAGGAGACCGTCGTGCGGGAGGTGGCCGACCTGCTCAGAGTGTCCGCCCCGGACGTGGTCTCCGGGGTCCGCAAACTCCAGGAGCGGGTGCGGCAGCTGGAACGCGAGCGGGCCTCGCTCAGTCGCGAGGAGATCCGCAAGCTCGTAGATGAGGCGGTGACCATCGGGCCGGTGAAACTGGTCATCTACCAGCGGGACAACCTTTCCCATGATGCCCTGCGGCGGGTGGGCGACGAGGTGCGGTCCTACGCTCCGTCCTCTGTGGCCGTCCTCGCCAGCGAGATGAATGGCAAAGTGAACATCGTCACCATGGTGGCTCCCGAGGCAGCGGCGCTCGGGGTCGAGGCGGCGTCCCTGGTGCGGCAGGTCGCACCTCTTGTCGGCGGGAGCGGCGGGGGCGACGCGTACCTGGCCCAGGCGGGTGGGCGAGATCCTAGTCGGCTGCCTGAGGCCCTGGCGAAGGCAAAAGCCTACATTAAAGAACTGCTCGAGTCGCAGACGTGAGCCGCACCCTGGCGCTGGACGTCGGCGAGCGGCGCATCGGTGTGGCCGTGAGCGACCCGACCGGGGCCGTGGCCCAGCCGCTGCTGGTGATCGAACGGCGGGGGTGGGAGCCGGACCTGGCGCGGATCCGCGAACTCGTGCGCGCGCACGAGGTGCACCGGATCGTGGTCGGCTATCCGTTTACGCTGCGCAAGGAGCGGGGGACGCAGGCGCAGCGGGTCGATCGGTTCATCGCCCGCCTGCGCCAGGCGGTCGTGGTGGACGTTCTGCCCTACGACGAGCGGTTGACCACCGCGGCGGCGGAGCGGGCGCTGCTGGCCGGCGACGTGCGCCGCGCCCGGCGGCGCGGCGTGCGCGACGCCGTGGCCGCCGCGCTGCTCCTGCAGGGCTACCTCGACCGGGAGCGGGCGCATTCCTTGTGAAACGGGGAGAAAAGATGGTACACTGCACGCGTCTTGGCGCTCCCACAGCGATGGTGGCGGCGTCTTCAGCCGGAGGTGCACCGTGACGAAGCATCGCGAGACTATCAGCCTGGTGGATGACCAGGGGAACGAGCACGATTTCAACATCGTTGACGTTATCGAAGTAGCGGAGCGCCGCTACGCCATTCTCCAGCCGGCGGAGGGCGGGGAGGAAGCGGTGATCTTTCGCGTGGAGGACGACGAGACGTTGACCACCGTGGAGGACGACGAGGAGTTCGCCCGCGTGGCGGCGGCGCTGCAGGATCTCGAGGAGTACGACGAGGTCGAGCTCGCCGATGACGACGAGACCGACGAGGACGAGGAGGACGAGGAAGAGGAAGAGGACGACGAGGGCGTGACTGAGGAGGAGTGACGCCTGAAGCGTGCGCCGCGTCGTCTTCGTCATCACACTGGGGGCCCTGGTTCTGGCCGGGGCCTTTGTCGTCGCCGCCTCCGCGCTGCGCCCGGCCGCCCGCGAGGTGCCGGCGCAGGTGGTCGTCATTCCGCCGGGCGCCGCGCTGCGCGAGATCGCCGCGCTCCTGGATGACGCGGGGCTGATCCGCTCGCCGCTGGCTTTCGTCGTCGCCGCCCGGGTGCGCGGGTTGGGGGCGCGCCTGCAGTCCGGGGAGTACCTCCTCTCGGCCTCGATGCCCACTCTGGAAATCCTGGACAAGATCGCCCAGGGGCAGGTGATGCTGCACCGCCTCACCATCCCCGAAGGCTACACGGCGGCGCAGATCGCCGACGCGCTGGCCGAGGCCGAGCTCGCCGACCGCGACGCCTTCCTCCGCCTGGTGCGGGAGGAGGGGAACTCCTTCGCCTTCGCGTTCCTCGGCGGGCGGCGCAATCTGGAAGGGTACCTCTTTCCGGACACCTACTACTTCCCCCGGGCACTCCCCGTGCGCCAGATCGTGCAGACGATGTTGGCCCGTTTTGACCAGCGGGTCACGCCGCAGCTGCGCCAGCAGGCGCGGGCGCAGGGCATGACGCTGCACGAGACGCTGACGATCGCCTCCATGGTGGAACGCGAGGCGAAACTCCCGGTGGAGCGGCCGATCATCGCCGGGGTGATCTACAATCGCCTGCGGCGGGAGTGGCGACTGGAGATCGACGCCACGGTGCTCTACGCGCTGGGACGCCGCGGCGGATCGCTGACCGCGGCCGACCTCCTGGTCGAGTCCCCCTACAATACCTACCGCCAGTCCGGCCTGCCGCCGGGACCGATCTGCAATCCCGGCCTGGCCGCTATCGAGGCGGCGGCACGACCGGCCGCCACACCCTACCTCTTCTACGTGCTGCGGCCGGACGGCAGCCACGCCTTCAGCACTACCTTCGACGAACACCAGCGGAACATCCGGCGGTGGCGGAAGTGAGCGTTCTCGACCTCTTCCGTCCGCGCCTCTGGCTCGCCGCGATTACGGACGTCGATCCGGAGCAGCTGCGGGCGCGGGGGATCCGCGGGATCGTCCTGGATCTGGACAACACGCTGGTGCCCTACGGCAGCAGGGCGGTGCCCGACGAGGTCCGCGGCTGGGTGCAGGGGGTGCGGGCGGCGGGGTTTCCCCTGGTCCTGGTGACGAACAACCGGACGCGGCGGACCCGCGACCTCGCGGAGAGCCTGGCGCTGCCCATCGCGCCGGGATGGGCCAAGCCCACCACCTCGATGTTCCGCCGCGCCATGGAGATGATGGGCACGATTCCGGCCCAGACGGCGCTCGTCGGCGATCAGCTCCTCACCGACATCCTGGGCGGGAACCGGCTCGGCCTCTTCACGATCCTGGTGACGCGGCTGGAGGGGCGGGAGTTTCCGACCACGCGGTTAATCAACCGGACGATCGAGCGGGTGCTCCTTCGCCTGCTCCGCCTGCCCGAACCGGCGCGGCGCGCAATGCCGCGGGCGCCGTGAGCGTGCGGCGGATGTCTGCGCCCGTTCCGGCGGGGGCATATATCCCCAATAGACTCTGCTGACCGGGACCCAGGTGCGCCCGCGCCGCGACCAAATCTTCACCGAGCCGAGCCGGCTGTCGCCGCTGCCGCGCCCCACCACCTCCCCCGGCCGGAGGGTGGCGTAGTGGAAACGTCGAAATCCTCTCGGCCATTGGACGCGTCGACGAAACCAGCGATGTCCTTGCGGACGATCCTCCAGGAGTTGACCCCCGACGACGCGCAGGCGGCGGCGGTCGGGTCGATGGACGGCACCATGGTGCAGGCCGTGGTGAAGGACCTGGAGTCCGATCTCGGCCGGATGGGACCCGACCTGGCCACGCTGCTCAAGGTGGGCGCCTTCTGCGCGCGCAAACTGGAGGGGGGCGAAGTGGACTCCGTCTCGCTCTCCACCGACCGCCTCTCCCTGCTCGTCGTGGCGCTCACCCCGGAGCACTTCCTGGTCATCGTGCTGCGCGCCGGCGGCAACGTCGCCCGCGCCCGGCTGGCGATCAAGAAGCGGCGCAGCGAACTGGTGGAACTGCTCACATGAGGCGCGCGGTTGCAGCGGGGGTCTGCACGCTGGCGGCGGTCGCGCTGACCCTGCCCGCCCCGCTGGCCGCGGCCGGGCCGCTGGCCGCCGGGATCGCCTTCTACCAGCAGGGGCGCCTGGTCGCCGCGCAGGCCGTCTTCATGAAAGCGGTGCACGCGCAACCCGCACAGGCCCAGCCGCGGTACTGGCTCGGTATTACGCTCGCCCGCCAGGGCCGCTATCGTGAGGCGGCACAGGCGCTGCAGGGAGCCGCGACCCTGGCCCCGCGCGACGCGCACATCTGGTTGTGGTGGGGCCATGCGCTGGCTCAGAGCGGCGACCTGCCGCGGGCCGAGCGCATCCTGCAGCACGTGCTGCTGCTGGCCCCGCGTGGCGCCGCCGCCGATCTGGCGCGCCAGGGACTGCGCGCCATCCGCGGCCTCTCCCTGAAGACGGCGCCCGTGGCCACCGGCTTTCATCCCGCGCTGGATCCGCGGGTGTACGCGAACATCGCCCGCTTCTACAACCCGCGCCTCCTCGACAAGGACGCGGAGGTGATCGGCGCGGCGATCCTGGGATTCAGCCGGCAGTACAATGTCGACCCCCGGCTGGTCACCGCCGTGATCGCCATCGAATCCGGCTTCTCTCCCACGGCGCGCTCGCATAAAGGCGCCATGGGACTGGGACAACTGATGCCGGCGACGGCCGCCTCCCTCGGCGTCCACCCCTACGACCCGGTGCAGAATATCTACGGCACCGTGCGCGTGCTGCGCGGCAACCTGGACCGCTTCGGCTGGGAGAACGCAAATCTGGCGCTGGCCGCCTACAATGCGGGAAAGGGCGCGGTGGAGCGGTACGGTGGCGTGCCGCCCTACGAGGAGACGGTGCTCTACGTGCGCAACGTGGGCGACCTCTACCGTCGCCTGCGGGAAGTCTATAGCGCGCCGGAGGCCAAGGTCTAACCGACCGGCGGGCCGGGCATGGGAACAATGGGGATTCGTAACACCGCAGACGGGGCAGTGCCCTAATCTAAGGAAGGAAGAGGAAGGGACGGCGGCAGGGTCAATCGAGCAAGACCTGCGATAAAGGCAAACCCACCGCGAGGTGGGGACGCAAAGCCACGGGACCCAAGCCCACCCCGGATGTTCCGCGCGTGAACGTCCGGGGCCCCGAGCGGGTCAGCCGGGTTGCCGACAGGTGAGGACGTGCGCAACGCCCTCAGCCTTTCGGCATCCAGCCTGGGCTGGGGGCGTTGCGCCGTTTTTCCAGGCCGGAGGAATTCTCCGGCGGGAGGTCTTCCGCAGACGGATGAGGCGAGACACGGGCCGGCGATCGTGGGTATCCCTCCTGTTTCCCGCGCTCCTGCTCCTCACCGCGTGCGCGCAGCCCACCTCCACCGCCGGCGAAGCGATTCGCATCGGCGTCATCGTGCCGCAGACGAGCGGCATGCCCGGCGCGGCCCGCGCGGTCGTCGAGGGCGCGGAACTGGCCGTCGCCGAGATTAACGCCGACCGGGGGATTCACGGGCGGCGCCTCGCGCTGGTGACGGCGGACGACCACGGCATCCCCGAGGACGCGGCACGGCTCGTCGGGGAACTGGCGGCGCAGGGCGTCGTGGGGATCGTCGGGCCGCTCACCGACGCCACGGCCATCGCCGCCGCGCCCGCGGCGGAACGCCGCCGCGTGGTCCTGATCACGCCGGGGGCCACGGCGCCGCTGCCCTACGGCGGGCACTACGTCTTCCGGACGGCGCTGCCGGCGCGGACACAGGCGCAGGCGCTGGCCGCCTACCTGGTGGAGCAGCTGCGCGTGCGGCGCGTCGCCGTCGTGCACGACAGCAACGACTACGGGACGATGGTGGCCCTGGCCTTCGAAGGGGCCGCCCGGGCGAAGGGCGCCACCATCACCGGGCGGCGCCTCTTCCGCGACGGCGAGCAGGACTTCGCCCGGCACGTGCAG